>JAEEGL015860787.1_pt1 | contig 57464 bp, 40 predicted proteins | sample 9134231 | NCBI WGS metagenome assembly JAEEGL01 (sample SAMN16246548, study PRJNA631951) | gut metagenome | biome: gut microbiome; feature: rumen; material: fiber-attached | host: Bos | place: Iran: Karaj | collected 2018-10
GACTGATGCTGCCTATGAGGCCCTGTTCCCTGTTATCCAAGACGGTCTGCGCACCACCTCGTGGGGTGGCTCGGAGTTCCTGATTGCTTCGACGGTTGACGATGCCGTTCGTCCTTATCGCTATGACGAGACCGAGGTCAACGGTCTTTATGACAACAATGCTTGGGCTGGCAACCGTGCACGTCCCGAGTTGGTTCGTCTGTTCTTCCCCAACGATGATGCTCCTGAGGCTCATGCCTATGATGTGTATGAGGTGGCCGAGGACGACCGTGCGTTGTTCGAGACCATGGGTCACACGCTCGACATTACCGATCCTGCTAACTTCAAGTATGGTTTTGCCGTTGCCAAGTTCAACAACTTCAAGTGTGACGGAAGCAAGGGCAGCAGCATCACCTTCCCCGACACCCATCTGTTCTACATGCGTGTGGCTGAGGCCTATCTGACCTATGCCGAGGCACTCACCCGCGAGAGTGGCGGTGTCGCTCCCGCCGAGGCCGTGGCAGCCATCAATGCAATCCGTGGCCGTGCCCATGCCCTGGAGCGCAATCGCTACACGCTCGACCAGATTCTCGATGAGTGGGGCCGTGAATTCTACTTCGAGGGCCGTCGCCGTGTGGATTTGATCCGCTTCAACAAGTTTGGTGGCGACACTGGCTACCAGTGGCAATGGAAGGGTGGCGTGTATGCAGGCCGTGATTTCCCTGCCTACCGCAATGTTTTTGCCATCCCTCACGATGACCTGATTGCTAACTCCAAGTTGACGCAGAATCCCGGTTATTGATGCAATCGTAATGTCTAACATTAAATAAATGACAATAAGAACATGAAAAAGATATTTTTATCATCACTGATGCTGCTGTGCATGGCTCTCGTGTTCACGGCATGCGAGGATGACCGCGATTCCAATCCCACGCTGGTGAAGCCCACCGGGTTCAAGCTCAACAACCCTGTGAACACGCTGGTTGATTTGGCTGTTTCAGAGGGTATTCCCTTGGCTTGGTCTCAGCCCGACTTCGGTGGCTGGCCTGCGGCTTGTGAATATCAGCTCGAGGTTTCCCCCTACGCTGACAAGTGGGAACGGACTACCGACGATGCTGCTGCCGACACTACCGGTGCTACCATCGCTGACTATGCAGTGTTGAAGGCTGTATATGCCGCTTGCAACGGTGTCATGGATGCCGAAGACCTCAACAAGGCTTTGAACCGCATCTTCATGTGGGAAGAGGGTAATGTGCCCGAGAAGCAGACGGTGTATGTGCGCTGCCGTGCCATCACCGCTGGTCTTGACGAACCGATTTACTCCAATGTGGTAAGCTTGGACGTGAATCCCTACTATGTTGACCTGAGCAGTGAAGTCAGCACCGAAGTCGAAATCTGGTACCTCGTTGGTGCTGGTATCGGCTCTGCTGACTGGAACAATGACGCTGCTGCTGTCGGCTCGGGTGGTCTGGTTCCGATGTATCCCGTCTTTGACACCGATGGCTCTGTAATCCCCGGTGAGATTCAGTATGTGGGCTACTTCACTGCCGACATGCAGTTCAAGCTGATTAAGAACCCCGGTAGCTGGGATGACCAGTGGGGTATGGGCGACGCTGGCTACGTCAAGAACGACGGCGGTAGCGGTAACCTGACTGTTCCTGGTGAGGGCTACTACATGATCCACCTCAACACCGCAACCGACGTGCTCACAATTGAGCCTTATGAGGGTGCTGTTGGCGTTTACACCATGATTGGTATGCCTGGTGATTATCAGGGCTGGGATACCGGCGCTAACCTGATGAATGGCATGAGCACTTCCGTCGAGAACCACGACTGGTACTTGAAGGGTGTGACCTATGAGGCAACTGCGCTCAAGTTCGCTGCCGACAATGCTTGGGATGTGAACTGGGGTGCCGAGGGCTTCCCCTATGGCCAGGGTGTGCAGAATGGTGCAAACATTCCCATCGCTGCAGGCACCTATGATGTTTACTTCAACGACATCTTGGGTACTTACAACTTTGTTCCAGTATCGGTAGAGTAAATTATTAATTGAGTTCTCAGTCATCAGTTTTCAGTTGTCAGCGACCTGCGCAATCAACTGAAAACTGAGGGCTGAAAACTGAAAACAATAAGAAATAGAAAATGAAGAAGTTTTTATATATCGCAGCAACCGCCTTGTTGCTGGCAAGCTGTACCGAGGACTTCAAGGACTGGGCCGAGCCCCAGAGCAATCCTCAGGGTGAAGTGATCTCCTTCGGCAATGGTTCGGTGGCTCCTGCTGGAGTGATTGACTTTGCTCAGGTGACCGAGGAGCGCGTCAAGGTGTGTGACATCACCGCTCCCACCACCAGTGACACTACCTATTTCGCAGAATCCACGATTTACCTCAATGGTCAGCCTTTCGTGCTTGGTACTGACGGTACCGTTGATGCCAAGGAACTCGAGGCTTATGTGATTTCGCTCTATGGCAAGGCTCCCGAGCCTCGCGTTCTCACCGCTCAGGTTGAGTGGCTGATGACCAATGGCACGACGTCCACAAGAATCAAGAGCGACCCGTTTGAGATTACCGTGATTCCCGCTCCTGTCGCAGTTCCCGACTTGTGGTATCTGGTTGGCTCATGCATCGGTGACGGCTCATGGGGCAATGAACCCGCTAAAGTGGGCACCGCATTGATTCCCATGTACAGCCAGGCCGATGATGACTTCATGGTACTGACCTATGTTGGTTACTTCCCCGCTGGCCAGGGCTTCAAACTCATCCACCAGCCCGGCAATTGGGAAGAGCAATGGGGCATGAAGGACGGCGAATTCGTGAAGAACGACGGTGGCAGCAGCAACATCGAGGTGTCAGCCGACGGTTACTATCAGTTGACCTACGACATGAACACCGAGACGCTGACCATGACACCCTATGATGGTCTGGTGAATGTATATAACATCATGGGTATGCCTGGTGACTATCAGGATTGGGATCCCGGAGCAACGCTCATGACTCCCATGAACACCGTGGTTGAGAATCATGACTGGGTGAAGGATTTGACCTTTGAGGAGAATTCCGAGCTCAAGTTTGCTGCCAACGGTGGTTGGGATGTGAACTGGGGCAGCAACACCTTCCCTGTGGGCACTGGTGTTGCTAACGGCGCTAACATCCCCGTTGATGCCGGCACCTACAAGATTGTCTTCAACGACATCCTGGGCAAGTACTATTTCATCGCCGTTCAGTGATGAAAACTGATTGAACATATTGCGACGGGTTGCCCGCTTCATCTGGGCAGGTAACCCGTCGCTCTTGTATTTTAGATAATTATTCTTTTTAATAACCAAAAACGATATGAAAAAATTATTTACGCTTTTTGCAATGACGATGATGCTCGCTTTCAGTTCGCAAGCAGCATACTACATCGTGGGCTCAGATCCCTTCGGTAACTGGAATCCTGGTGCTGGTGTCGAGATGCAGGCACAGTCCAACGGCACTTACACCTACACGGCAACCATCTCGGGTACGATTTGGTTCGTGATGGCCGACGGCCTGGATGCAAGCTGGGATGTGTTCAATCCCACTTATCGCATCGGCCCGCTGAATGGTGATGAGACCATTACTGTTGACCAGGGTTGGATCACTACCCAGAAGTCTGGTGGTGACTCTGGTGCTTACAAGTTCACCGGTACAGGTTCAGAGTACAAGATCACCTTTAACCCCCACATCTGGAAATTCAAGATTGAGGGTGACCAGGGTGACACCTCCATCAAGACCTACACCGTTGCCGGTACTCCTGCAAGCCTCTTTGGCACTGAGTGGGACCCCCAAAACACTGATAATGACATGACTGCCTTGGGCAACGGTAAGTATGAGCTCCGCAAGTATGGTTGTGAGCTGGGTGGCGAAGTGGCCTTCAAGGTGGTTGGTAATCACGATTGGGGTAACGCTTGGCCCAGTGATAACTATGTCTGCCCTGTCCCCGAGAGTGGCATCTATGACGTGGTGTTCACCTTTGACTCAATCACCAACGAGCCTGGTATCGAGTTGACCATGTCGGGCAGCATTGATGTCCGCACTGGTGATCTCTTCATCCTGGGTGAGGTGAACGGCAACGGTTGGGATCCCAGTGTGGGCTATCCCATGCAGACCACCGACGAGATTGTCTTCACCGCCGACATCGTGACCAACGGTGAGAACATCGACGAGGAAGATGGCAACGGCTACAGCTTCTTCTCATTCACCACCAAGTTGGGTGAGGACAGCAACGATTGGGGTGGCATTGGTGCCTTCCGCATCGGTGCCCTTGAGGACGGCTACTTGCTCACCGAAGACTTGTTCGGTGTTCCTGTGGGTATGGGCAACTTCGGCTCGACCTCGAGCTTCAAGGTTCCTGCCGGTTCCTATCAGCTGACCGTAAACCTTGACGAGAAGACCATGATCATCACTAAGGCTGGCGGCGAACAGCCTATTCCTGGTGATGTGAACGGAGACGGTGAGGTGAACATCGGCGACCTGAATGCTGTTATCGCATTGATCCTGTCCAACAACTACACCGCTGCAGGTGACGTCAACAACGACGGCGAGGTGAACATTGGCGACATCAACGCCATCATCAACATCATTCTTGCAAAGCCTGCCGAATGAGTTGATTGATCAATTCTGACCTTTTCAAGGGGATGTGTCATCATGATGGCGCATCCCCGTTTTTTGCTGGGATAAGGCTTAAATCAACGTTGGGACAGCCTGCAAACGATTGCATGTTGATTTTTTTCAACAAAAAAATGCCCTTAGACTTTGGTTTGCAGATAATTTGCTATATTTGTAGTTTAGATATTAACAGCAAGATATAACCACTAAAAACCATATTGAGCAATGAAAAAGTTTTTTACTACTGCACTGGTTGCAATGTTGCCGCTGTTGATGCTGGCACAGGGATGGCCCAACCGCTATGACGGCGTGATGCTGCAGGGCTTCTATTGGGACTCGTTCAGCGACACACGCTGGACTAAACTTGAGTCGCAAGCCGATGAACTCGCCGAGTTCTTCAAGCTGATCTGGATTCCGCAGAGTGCCTCGACCGGCGGCACCTCGATGGGTTATGACGACTTGTACTGGTTCTCGAACTATAACAGCTCGTTCGGCTCCGAGACGCAGTTGCGCTCGATGATCAACACGTTCAAGAACAAGGGCATCGGCACGATTGCCGACGTGGTTGTCAACCACCGCAAGAGCAACAGCGGTTGGTTCGGCTTCCCCACCGAGGTATATAAGGGTGTGACCTATTCGATGTCATCGACCGACGTCTGCTCGACCGACGATGGCGGCAAAGCCTTGGCCGAGGCCAACCGCCTGGGCCTGCAATTGGGTAACCCCGACACGGGTGAGGATTGGGACGGCATGCGTGACCTGGACCACAAGAGCGCTAATGTGCAGCGCTGCGTCAAGGCCTATCTGGACTTCCTGCTCAACAATCTGGGTTATACCGGTTTCCGTTACGATATGACCAAGGGCTATGCCGCCTCTTACACCGGCATGTATAACAAAGACGCTCAAGTCGAGTACTCGGTGGGCGAGTATTGGGACGGATATCTGCCCGCGGTGAAGAACTGGATTGACGGCACCAAGGTGGATGGCGTGGTACAGAGTGCTGCGTTCGACTTCCCGTTCCGCTATACCATCCGCGACGCGGTCAACAATACCAAATGGACCAATCTGGCCGGTAGCGGCAAGGGCTTGTGCATGGAGAACAACTACAAGCGTTATGCGGTGACCTTCGTCGAGAATCATGACACCGAGTACCGCAGCGCCAGCGCTCCTCAGGATCCCATCTTGAGGAACATCGAGGCCGCCAATGCCTATCTGCTCTCGATGCCCGGCACGCCTTGCATCTTCTTGAAGCACTGGATCAGCTACAAGGAGGCCATCAAGCAGATGATCTATGCCCGTCAGCTGGCCGAGATTACCAATACCAGCGCGACCAATAACATGGCCAATAGCCAGGGAGGTAATTATTATGTGCAACGCACAGTGGGCAACCGTGGCGCAATCCTGGTGGCCATGGGTGGCACTACCTACACGATCCCCGCTACTTATGTCATGGTAATCAGCGGCACCAACTACCGCATTGCCTTGAGCAAGACCACCGAGACCGCTTGGGCAAGCAAACCCAGCGGCGAGTATGAGGGTGCGTTTGACGTGACGCTCACCGCCGTGAGCCAGACCGAGGGCGCTCAGCTTGTCTATACCCTCGACGGCAGCGAGCCCACCGCCAGCAACGGCACCAAGGTGGCCGATGGCGCCACCATCAACATCAACGGCACCAAGACCCTCAAGGTGGGTCTGCTGATTGGTGGCAACGTGAGCGGTGTCATCACCCGCAAATACGTTGTGGACACGTCGGTGTTTGAACCCTATGAGATTACCGTTTTCCTGAAAGATCCTACCGTGGCACCCAACAACTGGAGCACCGTGAACTACTACACTTGGGACAGCGGCAATGTGCAGCACAACGGCAACTGGCCCGGCGAGAAGATTACCGACACCCAGGTGGTGAACGGCGTCAAGTTCTACTACAAGAAGTACATGATCACTTCCAAGGATTTCTACATGAACTTTGTGTTCAACCAGGGTCCCAGCAATGTGCAGACCGTTGACGTGACCGACGTGAAGACAACCTCATTCTTTGAGGTGACGACCCAGACCAACAAATATGAAGTTGCTGATGTGACCGACATCTATCTGCCTTATCTGGATGGTGGCATCACGGGCGACGTGAACGGCGACGGCGAGGTGAACATCGGTGACCTGAATGCAGTCATCACCATGATTTTGTCCAACAGCTCGGAGGCTGCCGGCGACGTGAACGGCGACGGTGAGGTGAACATCGGTGATGTGAATGCGATTATCGGCATCATCTTGTCAGCTAATTAATTCAACCGCTCAATCATGATGAACACAAGCCGGATTATAGCGCTGTTGGCGCTGGTATTGACCAGCCTCACCATTCATGCTGCCGTGAAGGGCGACGTGAACGGTGACGGCGAGGTGAATATCGGTGATCTGAACAGCATCATTACGGTGATTCTGGAAAATCGCGATGACCCCGCTGCCGATGTGAACGGCGACGGTGAGGTGAACATCGGTGACGTGAATGCCGAGATTGCATTGATTCTGGGCGGAGGCGAGCCCGAGCCTTATGACGGACCCATCGTGGGCGGTGACATCTCGATGCTGACCAAGTATGAGACCCACCAGCGCTGGGCGTTGCGCTATGGCATCACCACCGCGCATTACTATGACATGAACGGTCAGGTCATCGACGATGTCATCACATGGACCAAGCAGCAGGGATGGAACGCCGCACGCGTGCGCCTGTTTGTGAATCCCGCCAATGCGTCGGCCGAGGACAGGGGCCAGGGCGTGATCCAGAACCTCGACACGGTCAAGGTGCTGGGTGCGCGCATCAAGGCTGCCGGCATGCAGTTCATGCTCGACTTCCACTACAGCGACAGTTGGGCCGACCCCGTCAAGCAGTACACACCTGCCGAGTGGGCCGATTTGGACGACGAGGCACTGGTGAACAAGGTCTATGAGTACACCCGTGATTGCCTGCGTGCCCTCAAAGCTGCTGGTGCTACCCCCGACTATATCCAGACGGGCAACGAGATCAGCTATGGCATGCTGTGGGGACCTGTGGGCACCCCGACTGCCCAGCTCAAGAAGTGCTACATGGGTGATGAGACCAATTGGGGTCGTTTTACTGATCTGCTCAAGGCCGCAGGCCGTGCCTGTCGCGAGGAGTGCCCGAACGCCAAAATCATCCTCCACACCGAGCGTGTCGCCAAGACCAACATCTTGGTCAACTTCTACAACCAGATGCGCAACAAGCAAGTGGACTATGACATCATCGGCTTGAGTTATTATCCTTACTACCATGGCAACCTGTCAACGCTTGCCGTCGCATTGGTCAACATGAGGAATTCGTTCCAGGACAAGGATGTCATGATAGTGGAGACGGGCTACAGCTACAAGTACAAGGTGGGTGACCAGGATTTTTCCTCGATTTGGCCGCTGACCTATGCGGGGCAGAAACAGTTCACTGTTGATTTGATGAACGAGCTCAAGAACTACCCCCAGGTGAAAGGACTCATGTGGTGGTTCCCCGAGGCTAACGAGTATGGCTTGGGTGGCAGCTATTGGAACCAGTTGCACGTCAATGACCAGTGGTATAATGCCGGCCTGTGGGATCATGCCACTGGACGGGCGACACCGGCCCTGTACGAACTCAAGAACTTCGTGGAGTAAGGCTGGGTGAAACGAAAACAGGAGGATGCGCTGATGTTCATCCTCCTGTTGCTGTTTTAAAAAAACATCAGGTTCACTCGGGCTTGCGGGCCGTGATGCAGATGAAGTGGCGCGACTCGTCGTGCCGTGAATTGATGTCGGTAAATCCCAATTCTTTGAGGGGCTCTGTGATTTCATCAATGGTGTAAACCAGCATTCCCACTGCATGTTCCATCTTCCTGCAATTCGGGTCAAGGCCGTCCATCTCGTTGGCAATGACGCAGGTGCCACCTGGCTTGAGCACCCTGAAGATCTCTGCCAGACCTTCCTCTAGGATGGGCCAGAAATACACGGTCTCGAATGCGGTAACCAGGTCAAATGAGTCCTTGGCGCATTGCAGCTGATTGATGTTGCCGCCGACGAGATAACACTTATTGTCAACTATCTCGCGATAGTTGAGTTCGTGGGTGACCTCCAGCGCCAGTTTGGAACGGTCCATGCCGGTGACCTTGCCGTTAGGGCAACGCTTGAGCAGTCGGGCGATATTGGCTCCGCCACCGCAGCCCACGTCAAGCACGTTGGCGTCCTCGCAGATTTGCAGTTCATCGAACACCCAATTGGGGAGCGCCTCATGTTTCTTGCCGTTCATGGCCTTCAAGGCCAGCTTGCCCCAAAAACCTCTAGGGTGACTTGCTCGCAGGTAATATCTGATGAGGTTTGCCATGTTGTAGTCTTCTTTAAGGAGTGATTGATTTGGCTTGAGTTCTCGCGAATCAGAATTCCAGGACGAGAGTACCGCGCGGGGGCAGGGTCAGTATGCCGCCGGTGAGGCTGACGCTCTGGCCGGTGGGCACATCGCGGGCGATGGTGGCATTGCCGAACACCTCTTTATAACGGTCCAATTTCATCTGTCGCTCTTGCGTGGTGCCGTTAATGATGGTCACGGCATGGCGGCCCTTGTGGGTGCGCGCGATGACATAGATGCCGTTCACTGGGATGAACTGGGTCATCTTTCCCTTGATGATGACATCGTTATTCTGTCGCCAATGCAACAGCGCGCTCAGCCAGTTGAACATGTCGTTTTGGGCAGGAGTGCGGCCTTCGGCAGTGAAGGCATTCTGCTTGTCGCCGGGGAAGCCGCCGGGGAAGTCCTTGCGCACGTTGCCGTCGGTCACCTCCTTGGTGCCGTTCATGAGCACTTCGGTGCCGTAGTACAACTGCGGGATTCGATTGATGGTCAACAGCAGGGCAAGCGCTTGCTTCAAGGCGGGTGCATCTTGCCCGTTGCGCAGGAAGCGGTCGGTGTCATGATTCTCGATGAAGGCCATCACGCTCGACGGGTTGGGGTAGAGGTAGTCGTGGCACAAGCTGTTATACACGCGGTTGTATCCGTGCCACCATCCGTCGGTCTCCTCGTGCTTGGCGCTGTCCACTTTCTCATAGAAGGAGAAGTCCATCACCGTGGGCAGGTAGCTCTCGGGTTTGCCCATCTTGTTGCCCTTTTGCCAGGCTGCGGTATAGGCAGGATTCTCCACCCAGGTCTCTCCCACGACGTTGAAGTTGGGATACTCGTCGTTGAGCACTTTCATCCAGCGCGCCATAGCGTCGGCGTAGGCATAGGGATAGGTGTCCATGCGGATGCCGTCGATGCCCACGGTCTCGATCCACCACACGCTGTTCTGAATCAGGTAGTTCATCACATGCACGTTGTGGTGATTCAGGTCGGGCATGGTGCGCACAAACCAGCCCTCCACAGTCTCCTTGAGGTCCACCTCGCTGGCATAGGGGTCCATGACGGGTGTGAGTTTGTAGCTGGTCTGCAGGTAGTTGTTCTCGTAGTCGGGCTGGTTGAACCAGTCACGGGTGGGCATATCCTTCAACCAGGGATGATGGCTGCCGCAGTGATTGAAAATCATGTCCATCACCACCTTGAGGCCGCGGCTGTGTGCCTCGTCACACAGGCGACGATACTCCTCGTTGGTGCCAAAGCGCGGATCAACCTTGTAGTAATTGGTCGTGGCATAGCCGTGATAGGTCGAGTGATTGTGGCCATCGGGTGAGTTATTCTCCAGCACGGGGGTGAACCACAGGGCTGTCACGCCCAGTTGGGTGAAGTAATCCAGGTGCTGGCGAATGCCCTCGATGTCGCCGCCATGGCGCAGGCTGGGCTGCGTACGGTCATTCTTGTAGGCCTCCATGCCCGCAATCTGGTTGTTGGCGGGGTTGCCGTCGGCAAAGCGGTCGGGCATGAGCATGTAGAGCACGTCGGCATTGGTGAAGCCGCGGCGCTCACTGCCGCGTTTTTCGCGAGCCTTGAGCTGATATTTCACCACCTTCTTGTTGCGGCCTTGCTGGAACTTGAGTTCCATCGTGCCGGGCTGGGCATTGCGGGTGTCGATATACACGAGCAGATAGTTGGGCGAGTCCACCCTCACCACGCTGTCGATGGTCACACCGGGATATCCGGTGGTCACCTCGGCGCTACCGATACCCTCGCCATACACCATCAGCTGCACACTGGGAATGGTGTTGATGCCCACAAACCAGTCGGTGGGCTCGATGCGGTCAACGTTGACTTTGGCAGCCTGAGCCGTAAACACGCTCATCGCCACAGCAAGCATAAAAAATATCTTCTTCATTTGGTTATTGGTTTTATTCTATCTGCAAATATAGCACATTTCCCTCTCCCCACCAAATTCACACTCAAAAACCACCCAAACTACAGGATCGCCTGCATCAGTCAACCGAGAATTTCTTTTCAAGTCATGCTTCTCAGGCCCCTCATTGTGCACAAGAATTATACGAAATCAAAGCCCCTTTAAAATCTGATTTTGTGCTATAAAGTCATTGTGTTGCACAAAAACATTCTTTTTTATGCAATAAAGTTGCTTAATTGAGTAAAATGTGCTATTTTTGCCGAGAATTAGGTTAATGAGAAAATGAAAAGCATTATACTCAATCAGCGTCGAGAACGTGATGAACTCTTATCGCGTTCCTATCTCAATCGGCATACAAGTGTTGATCCAGGGCAGTTGTTGTCAAGTCCTTTCATCAAGTTGATTACGGGTCCCCGACGGGCAGGTAAATCCACTCAGGCTTTATTGATGCTTAGGGGAAAGAATTTTGCCTATCTCAATTTTGACAGTCAAATGTTGCTTGAGGCCTGGAATGCTGACCTCGTCATGCGTTTGCTTGATGATGTTTATCCTGGCTATGAGTATCTATTGCTGGATGAAGTCCAGAACCTGAATGCTTGGGATCTGTGGGTGAGTGAACTCTACCGCAAAGGGGTGAATATGGTAATCACGGGAAGTAACGCAAAGATGCTGTCTAGCGAGATGGCGACGGTGCTCACTGGTAGATATCTGCAAGTTGAGATGTTGCCTTTTGGCCTTTCAGAATTCTTTGAATGGAACGGTCTTGATCTAAATTCATTGAAGGATGGCGATAATAATGATGCATTGGCCCTTACCGATGACTATTTGAGAAATGGCGGTTATCCCGAGTTGCTGAACTCGCGCAACTTGATTCGTAATTACCTTGATACCTTGTTTGATTCTATCGTTTGGAAGGACGTCGTCAAACGTCATCGTGTCCGCAACACGTCTGACTTGAATAATTTGGCCATGTATCTCGTTTCAAATATTGGTGCTCCTATCAGTATCAATGAACTGACGCGGAATCTTGGAATCTCAAGTGTTAATACGACACGTAAGTATATGGATTATCTGCACGAGCCATATCTTTTCTATTATTTGTCTCGTTATAATAATAAGTTGAAACTAATGCAGAAGGCACCTCGCAAGGCCTATATCGTGGATAATGGATTTGTGCAGGCAAAGGCTTTTTCAATGAGCGAAAATTTAGGGCTTCTGCTTGAAAATCAGGTTTTTGTGGAGTTGCTGAGGCGCGGTTATGATACAGAAAAGACCTTATTTTATTATCGGTCACGCAACGACAAGGAAGTGGATTTTGTCCTTCGTGAGGAGAATCACGTTAAAGCTCTTGTTCAAGTGTGCTATGACATGAACAATGATAAAACCGAGAAGCGTGAAGTGGGCAGTTTGGTCGAATGTGCTGGAGAACTGCACTGTGGCAACCTTTTTATTGTGACCATGAACAACAAGCGCACTATCCTGAAAGACGGTCTTACTGTCAAGGTCATTCCAATTACCGAATTCTAGTACATGCACGATGGATTGGAGAAATGCTTCTTGTGGGTTAACTGATGAAATAAGTAAAATATAATTGTGTTTTAAATATGTTGATTTTGTGATGAAAAAGAAAGTATTGTATATCCATGGATTCTGCAGTTCGGCTCAGACGGCGACGGCTGGGCGATTGCGTGAGGTGTTCAGTGACACTTGTGAGGTGCATGCCATCGACGTGAATCATCATCCAGCCGAATCAATTCGGCGCATCGAGGAATATGTTGCCGAGCATGGCATTGAGTTGCTGGTGGGGACATCGCTGGGCGGCTATTACACGTTGTGTGCCGATGTGCCCTGTACCAAGGTGGCGGTCAATCCCGCGACCGATCCCGAGATGTCGCTCAATCATCCCGAGATGATGGGGCACTTGCGCTATTTTAACCCTCGTCAAGACGGCAACTGGTATTTTGACTTTGGCCCTGAGAATCTGTTGGAGTTCCGTGGCATTCCGTTCCATGTCACACCCGATACTTATATCTTGTGCAGCGACCATGATGAACTGCTGGGCAACAACCGTGCCGCCTGCCGTGCTCTGGTGCCGCCCGAGCACTACAGTGAGACTTCACAAATCGGTCACCGCATGGACCCGACATTCACCGAGCCGGGCACGGGTGACCTGTGGCGCCTGCTGCAGCAGTTGCTGTAATGAAAACCTGCAAGCCCTAGGCTCACAATGCATAGACACGCCACCCGATAGACAGAACTTCGGGTGGCGTGTTGTGATTATGAGTGGCGTGTGCCTTAGAGCAATTCGGGCAGTTGGAATAGGCGGGTTCCGTTCGAGCCCTTGATGAGGATGTAGCGGCCTTCGGGGCGATTGGCAGCGATAGCGGCCTTGACTTGCTCCACGTCATCAAACTTGCGGTAGGGACAGTCGATGTCCTTGAATTCCTGGCCCACGAGCCACACCTCGTCAAACGGGCAGCTTGCCAAGCGCTCCACCACGCGGCGGTGCTCCTCGGCGCTGCTATCGCCCAACTCGCGCATCTCACCCAGAATCGCCATTTTGGGACTGACCTCCATGAGGCTGAAGTTGTCGAGTGCTGCGGCCATCGAGGTCGGGTTGGCGTTATAGGCATCCACAATCAGGTGGTTGTGGGGTGTCTCGGTGAGTTGTGAGCGGTTGTTGGAGGGCACGTAGTTCTCCAGCGCGTGGCAGATTTGCTCGGGAGACACTTCAAAGTGCAGACCCACGGTGACTGCCGCCAGCACATTGTCGAGGTTATAACTGCCGATGAGGTGGGTCGTTACCTCATGCCAATCGCTGTCATTGGCGCGCCACTTCAGCCGCAGGAACGGGTCACAAGCGATGATTTTGCCATAGACATTCGCTCCCGTCTTGTTTTCGTCCTGTGTGTAGTACTCGGCCTTGACATTCTTGGGCAGGATGCCCATTAGGTACTCGTTGTCGGCGTTGACAAAGATGACGCTGTCCTTGCGGCTTGCCAGGTTGTCATATAGTTCGCCCTTGGTGCTGATAACACCTTCCAGCGAGCCGAAGCCCTGCAAGTGTGCTTTGCCCACGTTGGTGATCAGGCCGCAGGTGGGCTCGGCGGTCTCGGCAAGGGTCTTGATGTCACCAGGGTGGCTGGCTCCCATCTCGATGATGGCAATCTCGTGCATGACGCTGAGGCGGAACAGCGTCTTGGGGACGCCCACGTCGTTGTTGTAATTGCCCTCGGTGGCCATCTCGTCATAACGCTCGGCGATGACGGCACGCACGAGTTCCTTGGTTGTGGTCTTGCCGTTGGTGCCCGTGATGCCGATGACGGGAATATCGAAGCGGCGGCGATGCTCACGCGCCATGTCTTTGTAGGCCTGCAACGTGTCGGGCACGAGAATCATCTGCCCTTCACCGTGATAGCTGTCATAGACTTGCTTGTCGCTGACGATGGCGACGGCGCAGCCTTTTTCAAGTGCCTGGGCGGCGAACTGGTTGCCGTCGAATGATTCACCCTTGAGCGCGATGAAAATGCTGCCTTCGGGACAGTCGCGGCTGTCGGTGGTGATGACCGGATGTTGCTCGTAGATTGCGTAAAGTTCCTTGCTGTTCATGTTCAGTACATTTTATTTACCGCAAAAGTACTTAAAAAGCGGATTATTTTATATAATTTTGCACCGAATTTTAATGTGTGCGCAATAATACAATGGAGACAACCAAGAGAACTATAGCCATCGTGTGTGGTGGCGACTCCTCGGAATATGAGGCTTCCCTTCGTTCGGCCGAGGGTATCAACTCTGCGTTTGATCATGATCGTTACGAGGTCTATATCGTCATGATCAGGAAGAATGACTGGCATGTTAATCTGCCCGACGGACAGCAGCCTGTCATCGACAAGAATGACTTTTCGTTCATCAAGGACGGTCAGAAAATCCGTTTTGACTATGCTTATATCACCATCCACGGCACCCCGGGCGAGAATGGTGTGCTGCAAGGTTATTTCGATATGATAGACTTGCCATATTCGACCTGCAATGTGCTGGTCGAGGCGCTGACGTTCCACAAGTTCGCACTGAACAACTATCTGAGGGCTTTCGGCTGCTCGGTGCCCGACAGCATCCAGGTGCGTCGCGGTGTGGCTCACGGCTGGACGGCCGAGAAGGTCAAGGATTATCTGGGCATGCCCTGCTTCGTTAAACCCACTGCCGACGGCTCAAGCTTCGGTGTGACCAAGGTGAAAAGCTGTGACCAGTTGGACGATGCCATGGAGTTCGCCTTCAAGCAGTGCGACAACGTGATGATTGAGCGCTTCCTGGACGGTACCGAGGTCACCGTGGGTTGTTTCAAGACCAAGAACAAATCGGTTGTCTTCCCCGTGACCGAGGTGGTGACCGACAACGAGTTTTTTGACTATGACGCTAAATACAACGGCCAGGTCGAGGAAATCACCCCTGCCCGCATCAGCGACGAGTTGACTGCCGCTTTACAGGCCGAGACTTCGCGCATCTATGACATCCTGCACTGCAACGGCATCATCCGCATCGACTACATCATCACCAAGAATCCCGACGGCAGTGACCACATCAACCTGCTGGAGATCAACACCACTCCCGGCATGACAGCCACCAGTTTCATCCCCCAGCAAGTCCGCGCCGCCGGCCTCTCCCTCACCGACGTCCTCACCGACATCGTCGAGAACCAATTTTGAAATTAATAAATACAGTAAAAACCGCCATTGAACTTAATGCTCGTGGCGGTTTTTATTCTTAGCGCCTTAGCGTGAGGACTAATTGTGGATGATTAGTGCAGACTGGGCGGGGATTGTGATTTTGGAACCTTTAACAACACCGATGCCTTGTTGGTCGCACTTGATGTTGCGGCACACGACGGTGTAGGTGCCGTCGGGGACTTCGATGGTGCGGGCACGCTTGTGGGCGTTGAAAGCGACGTAGATGTCGCCCCACTGTTCGCCAGGCACTCCGCGGCCATTGATGTGATAGGCCACAAGACAGTTGCCGCCGGGCAGGAAGTCCAGATTCTTGCGCACCATGTCGGCACTGCCCATGTGAAAGGCGGGATGGGCTTTGCGCAGGGCAATCAGGTTCTTGTAGTAGTCCACTACCTGTGGGTAACGTTCCAGATTGTCCCAATCCAGATGATTGATGCTGTCGGGGCTCTCATAGCTGTTGTGAACGCCTTTCTTGTCGCGCAGCATCTCCTCGCCGCTGAGCATGAACGGCACGCCTTGTGAGGTCATGACCACAGTTTGTGCCAGCAAGTCGAGACGGATGAGTTCATCTTGGGTGATGCCCTTGACACTGGCCTTGAGGCGGTCCACGAGGCACATGTCGTCGTGGCAGCTCACGTAGGCAATCATCTGGGTGGGCTCATGGGCATAGGGCGCCTTGCTGTAGTTCACCAGTTGGTAGTTCACGCCAGGATGCTGGATGGCTCCCACGATGCCGAACTTGATGCTCTCTTCGTAACCCTTGACTCCACCCAGGAAGGCAGCCTTGCTGTTGCTGTCCCACGGGCCGCGCAGGCCATCACGCATGCAGTCGCTGAAGGCAGCGATGCCTGGCATCTTGCTGATGTTTGCCTTCATGGCCAGCTCTCCTGAGTAGGCGCAACTGCCGGCGCTCCAGCCCTCGCCATAGATGAAGATGTCATCGGGCACGGCCTTGCGGATGGCGTTCATCGTCTCGATGTCATGCACACCCATCAGGTCGAAGCGGAAACCGTCGATGTGGTATTCATCAACCCAATATTTCACGCTCTCGATCATGAACTGGCGCATGCCTTCGCGCTCGCTGGCCGTCTCGTTGCCGCATCCGCTGCCGTTGCTGTAAGTGCCGTCGGCGTTCTTGCGGTAGAAGTAGTCGGGACGCGTCAGCTGGAAGTTGCTCTCGTCGATGTTCCAGGTGTGGTTATACACCACGTCGAGGATGACCTTGATGCCTGCCTTGTGCAGCGCCTGGACCATCTGCTTGAACTCGTTGATGCGCACCTCGGGCTTGTAGGGGTCGGTCGAGTAGCCACCCTCGGGCACATTATAGTTCACAGGGTCATAGCCCCAGTTATACTGCGGCTCGTTGAGGCGTGTCTCATCGACCGAGGCATAGTCAAACGACGGCAGGATGTGCACCGCATTCACGCCCAGTTCCTTCAAGTGACTGATGGCGCGCGGCTCGGTCAGGGCAAGGAACTTGCCCTTGTGGATGAAGCCGCCCGACTCGTCAATCGAGAAGTCGCGGTGGTGCATCTCATAGAGGATAAGGTCCTTGGCCGCAATGGCGGGACGCTTATCGGCAGCCCAGCCCTGCGGATTGGTCTGCGGCATGTCGACGATGGCGCCACGTTTGCCATTGACGCCCACAGCGGTAGCCCAAATACCGGGACATTCGCCCTTGAACTTGCCGCCGTATTTCACGTCAAACGTGTAGAACTGACCTTTCAAGTCGCCCTTGACGGTGGCTTGCCACAGGGTGCCGCCCGGCTTCTCGCGTTTCATGTTGACCGTTTTGACGGGCTTGCCGCCCTTGCCCTCCTTGTAGATGCGCAGTTTCACCTGCTGGGCGTCTTGGTTAGTTTCTACCGAAAAAGCGCTCGCGCGCGGGGTGTAATCCACCCCGGTGCGAGCGTTAAGGAATTGTGGTAAGAGTAATGCCATGATTATCGTTACCAGTGATATGAGCTGTTTCATTATCGTCCGCTTTGCGAGATGAGTTCTTTCACATGGGCGTTAAACTCACTGGCTTTCATCAACTGCTCGATGGTCATGTGCATGCGATAGCGCCAGTAGTGACGCGGATTGGCCGGGATGTTGATGCGTTCGGCATCGGCATCGGCCAAGCGCAGTTTCTCATCAATGGCAAGCCAGTCTTGCAACGAGAGCAAGGTCAGCATCGACGGGCAGTTGAGGTGGTTGCGCACGATCTCATCGGCAAGCCAACCTGGCAGCGGATGCGGGGCTGCGTCGGGATGCCACAGTGAGGAGCCATAATACTCCTGGGTGCGGTCCCAATCTTCATCCCACCACTGTCGCATTGTGGGCATGTCGTGGGTCGAAATGGTGGCCACGCTGCGATAGGGGTTGGTGCTCAGGTTGCCGAACTTGATGTGGTTGTCCTTGGGCATCGATTGAATCTCAAGGCTCAGGATGCGCAACTCGTTCATCACCCATGCCACGCAGTCGGGCACCATGCCCAGGTCCTCGGCACACACGAGCATGCGTGTCGCCTGCACCAGTTTGGGCAGCTTCTTCATTGCCTCGTGATACCAGAAGTCGTTGTTGCGGTGATAGTAGTACTCGTTGTAGAGTTTGTTGAACGCGGCCTTGTCGTTGTCGTAGAGTGCCTCGTAGATAAAGTCGAACTGAACCGAGATGCGCGGATGGTAGAGCGCCGGATTCTTGCGGTCGCGCACGAACAGCACATCGCTGATGAGGGCATACAGGCCGTCGCGAATCCAGATGTCATCCTCGCTCTCCTTGCCGCGGAAGGCGGCTTCCACCTTGCGCTGGGTGTCATACTCGGCCTTCATGCGATAGATGTCGTCATGCACACGCTCGACATATTTCTCGCGCACCGTGTCGGCCCATTTGCCAAAGATGCGTTCCAGCACCCAATCGGCGATGAACGGTTGGGTCATCAGTTCCTCTTGGAAGTTCAGGCCGTAGCTGCGGATCTCCTGGGCGCTCATGCCTTGCGAGGGCGAGAACTGACCCAGCAGGCCATGCACAGCATTGATGGGAATTTCCCAGATGCGGAAGAAACCAAGCACATGGTCGATGCGGTAGGCGTCGAAGTACTGCGACATCTTGCGGAAGCGTTTTACCCACCACTTGCAGCCGTCGGCAAGCATCACGTCCCAGTTATAGGTCGGGAAGCCCCAGTTCTGGCCGTTGGTCGAGAACGCATCGGGCGGGGCACCGGCTTGTCCGTTGAGGTTGAAGTATTTGGGCTCTACCCATGCCTCCACACTGTCGCGGCTGATGCCGATGGGAATATCGCCCTTGAGTACGACGTGCTTGCTTTGTGCGTATTGGTGAGCGGCGTGCATCTGCTTGTCCAGATAATACTGGATGTAATAGGCCAGGCTCACCTCCTTGTAACTGTTGGTGCGCGGGTTGGCCATGGCTTTACGCTCCTCGTCGCTGAATGAGTGGTGCGAGGGCCACTGACTGAAGGTTGCCGTGCCATACAGGTCGCGGTAGTGGCAGAAGGCGGCATAGGGCACCAGCCAATCCTCGTTGGCCGTGAAGAATGCCTTGAATTCGTCGCTCTTGAGCACTTTCTCTCCTTCTTGCTTGAACAAGAGCTTCATGTATTCACGCTTGGCGTTATTCACACGCTCATAGTCGATTTGCGGCAGTGCGTTCAGTTCCTTGCGCAGCTTCTCGAACTCGGCGGCGCGTTTCTTGTCGGTCAATTTGGGCAACTGGCGCAGGTCCAAGTACTGCGGGTGCAAGGCATAGATGCTGATGCTGTTGTAGGGATAGCTGTCGCTCCAGGTGTGGGTGATGGTGGTGTCGTTGATGGGCAACACCTGCAGGGCACGCTGGCCTGTGCTGGCCACCCAGTCCACCATGAGCTTGAGGTCACCGAAGTCGCCCACGCCGAAACTGCCCTCGCTTCGCAGCGAGAAAATGGGCACCACAGTACCTGCCAACTTGGCGGGATACAAGGGGAAATAGGCCTGCTGCAACTCATAGATGATGTGCTCACCGTCTTTCAGAACAGGCATCAGCACCGTGCGGTTGTCGCCGGTTTCCCAAATGACGGTCTTTCCCTTACCGCTCAGGATGACGAACTTGAACTCGATCATCGCCTTCTTGAAAGCAGCGCCGTCGAGCGAGATGACCCACTCGTTGTGGTTGTGCTCGGTCATCTTGAGCGCTTTAGTCTCATCCCAGTCGCCCAGGGCAGGCTCGTTGCCCACGATACCCAGGACTTCGCCCGTGCGCAGTTGCGGAGCGCGCACCTTGAGTTGGATGCAGGTAGCATATTTGACCTTGGCCATCGTCTGCAGTTTGCGCAGGGCTACACAGTCGGTGAATGCCGAGCTGTAGAGGTAGCTGTCGTCGGGCAGGTCGTTCCAGTGGTCAAAGGTGATATAGCGGTTTGCTTTGGCAGTGTTCAGGTCCAGGCGGTGGGGAATGACGATCCACTCGTGGCGCACTTCCTTGCCGTCGCGCTCAACACTGTAGTAATAGTCAATCTGTCCGGCCTTGGCCGACACGTCCAGGTCACATTTCCATGTCTTGTCGGTGGCGGGTTTCATGGCATGGGACGCCACTTTTTCGCCACTGGCACTGTTCACGATATTGAGTACCATGTTCTCACCGTAAACGGTGCCGTACTCGATGTTGAATCTTATTTTCATAGTCCTTAGTTTTTAGTCCTCAATTGATAGTTATGCGTTGTGTTTCTTGTCCTCGATGATGAATACGCACACGGCGCCCACGACAAGCAGGATGCCTGCGAGCAGGAGCATGTTGCCCTGAATGCTGCCCATTGCCGCCAGGATGACGCCACCCAGAGCGGCAGCGACAATCTGCGGGATGCAGATGGTGCAGTTGAACAATCCCAGTGCGGTGCCCATGCGGCTGCTGCCCTCGAAGGCGTTGGTCACCAGCGTGAACGGCATGGCCAGCATGGCTGCCCAGGCAAAGCCGATGAGGAAGTAGGGCACAAACAGCATGTACTGATTGTGGATGAAGGGTACCATGGCGAAGCCGATGCCGCCGATGACAAGACTCAGGGCATAGGCCACCTTGATGTTCTTGAAGCGCGGCAGTACAACAGCCCACAGCACACTGCCGATGGCTTGCACGGCAAACAGGATGCCCACCCAGTTACCGGCTTTCTGATAGCCCTCGCTGGCGGCATCGGTGGTGTTCCAAACGGTATCGGCGATGGTGCCGTTGGTGTAGGTCCACATGTACATGAATGCAGCCCAGCAGAAGAACTGAACCAGACCCACCTCAAAGAATACCTTGTAAGCATGTTTCTTTTGTGCAGGGCTCATCTCGGTAGAGGCTTGTTCACCTTTGCCCTCGGAGTTGGCAGCAGCGTTGAAATCGGCCATCTGCTGTGGTGTGTACTCCTTGACGTTGCTGATGGTGTAAATCACGCACAGGATGAGGATGGCAGCGCCCACATAGAACGACCACTTCACGCTGTCGGGCACTACACCCTCGGGGGCGATGTTGGCAATGCCGATGGCAGTGAACAGGAACGGGAAGATATAACCCACCAGTGAACCTGCGTTGCACAGGAACGACTGGATCGAGTAGGCTTTGGCTTTCTGTTTCTCGTTCACCATGTCGCCTACCATCATTTTGAAAGGCTGCATGGCCATATTGATGCTCGTGTCGAGGAACATCAGGGCAATCAGTCCAAAGGTCATCGCGCCGGCAACGGTCAGACCGAACGAGCCGGCGTTGGGCAGCAAGCACATCACGATAATGGCGGCCAGCGCACCGATGAGCAGATAGGGGATGCGGCGGCCCCAGCGTCCGAGCCAGGTCTTGTCGCTGAAGTAGCCTACCAATGGCTGCACAACCATACCCATGAGCGGCGGCAGAATCCAGAAGTAACTCAAATCATGCGGGTCGGCACCCAATGTCGCGAAGATGCGGCTGATGTTGGCGCTTTGCAGTGCATAAGCGATCTGCACGCCAAAGAATCCAAAGCTGATGTTCCACAGCTGGTTGAATTTCAAATCCGGTTTTGTTTTCATAATAGATATATTTTTAGGTTATTGTGATGATTTTTCGTTATTAGGGCTTTAGTACCTACAAATATAACGATGATTGTTGAATTTTACTTTAATATAATGTGCATTAAGTCCAAAAAAACAATGCAACCGATTGCATAGAACGGTTGCACATGTTGGAATTTCCTCGTTTGATGTGTTGTCACTTGCGTTTCAGCAGGCGGGCGATGGGGCGGGTGAAGAGACGGTTGACAGCCCATGCAAGCAGGATGTCGATGGGAAGGATCAGCCACACAATGAGACCGGGCGCAGCGGCACCGAACAGGTCGGTGGCGACAATCTTGTACCCCCCCTGGACCCCGAGGTGCGCCATCACAGGCTCAAACAACCAGTTATAGACCAGCGGGGCAATCCCTTGCAGCATGAATATCTCGTAACTGATGTCTCCCAACCATTGCAATGGTCTGGATGACAATATCTTGCCGATGAAACCTTCGCGCCTGTCATAGAGCAGACTGACGACCAGAATCAGTGCCACGGGCAACCACCACAGGATGGCGTCGCTCCAGGGAAGCAAGTTCTCGCTGCTGGAACGATAGACGAGAACTGTCGCCGACAGCAGCGCGATAGCTAGCAGTTCGGCATCGGTGCCATTGCTCTGCTTGCCGAAGGTTTTCCATGATTTGATCTTGGGCAGAAGGCTGACCAGCGCCATGCCGATGACAAAGTCGATGATTCTCACGGGCGGGAAGACATACAGCGCCGTGCGGTCATAATCGTCGCTGCCTGCAAGAACGGCGATGACAACCAGCACAGCCACTGCCAGGATGATGGCTTTGTACCGCAGCCGCAACGGCATGAACCATCTGGCTAACAGCGGATAGCACAGGTAACAGAACAGCAGTGTGCTCAAGAACCAGGAGAACTTATTGTAGGAGAAATAGATGGAGTGGGTGAGTGACCAACTTTGCAGCAGGGTGGCGTTCAGGATAAGAGATACGGGCTCAACGGCGAGTATGCCAATCAGCGCCAGTCCCACAATCCACATGGCCAGTGCAAGCCAGTGCAGGGGATAGAGTTTGGCGGCATGTCGCCAAGCGAATTGACGGTAGGAAGGGCCGTCCAGTTGTTGGAACCGATGCTTCATCGCCAGCAGGAAACCGCTCGCCATGAGGAAGAACGAGACACCTGCCCAAGTCATCTCCTCAAGGCCAGCAACACCCACGTGGAACAGCACGATCATCAGCGCGAAAACGGCGCGCCACCCGTTAATCGTTTTTATCATTTTTAGTCCTTAGTTTTTAGTCCTTTAGTGGTCAGTCGGCGGTGGAAGTAGGCATTTATCGGGCGGGTGAACCACCTGTTCACCACCCATGCCAACGGCAGCAACAGCGGCAAGGCGAACCACGCCAGGTGGTTGTAGAGGTTGAGCCCGAAGTGGCCCATTGCGGGCGCCACAACGAAACCGAAAAGATGAAACACCACGAATTGCAGCACATAGACCTCAAAACTGATGCTGCCCAACCATTGCAGTGGTCGCCATTGCAGCAAGCGTCCGATGGCGCCTTCCTGCCCGTTGAGCCATGCCAAGGCTACCAAAATCGCCCCTTGGGGCAGCAACCAGATGAGCACGTCTTCCCACGGCTTGACCCATGTCGTCGCCACGTTCACGCCGATGGCCACAGCCAGCGAGAGCAGAGCTACTGCCTCGATGAGCGTTGCCGTGCGGTAACCCACGCGTGGCCAGCGCTGCCGCAGGATGCGGTACAGATGAAACAGCGACAGCCCCACAACGATGTCGAGCACATGGGACAGCGGGTTGACAAACACCGCTTCACGCCCGGGAATGTCGAGCGGAAGCAGTATTACAGCCAGCACGACGGCCAGCACAGCGGCCAGCAAGACCTTGTATCGCAGCCGCCATCGCCCCAACCAGTGGGCCATGAAGGGGTAGATGAGATAGCAGAACAGCAGGGCACACAAGTACCATGCCACGGGATTGATGCCGTAGTGGATATCGTGGGCGGGAAACCAGGAATGAATGAGCAGCGCACTCAATGCAGTCGCACCCCAATCAAACCATGACGGCCGGCAAATGAGCGCTAGAATCACTAGCAGCGCGAGTCCCAACCAGTGCAGGGGATAGAGCCTGACGGCATGGCTGAGCGTGAATCGCTTGTATTCGCTGGCAGTGAGTCGCTCAAACGGATGCCGCATCGCCAGCAGGAACGTGCTGGAGAGGAAAAAGAAGGTCACACCGGTGACAGCCACGTTCCAAATCCAGCCCACGCCGGCATGGAACAAGACTATCGTGACCGCCATGAGTCCGCGCCATGAATTGATTGTCTTGATCAAGCCTTCTCGTTTTGATGCCTGCCACTGCGGCAGGAAAGATTAGCTGCGAAGTTACAAACAAATGGCGAAAGAGCCTCAAAAAAAACGACAAATTTGGCATTTTGCCTTCGCAGTGCAACAATAGTAAATGATTTTGCATTCGGCTTACACAAATTTTTGTATTTTTGCAGCCGCAAAACAAGAAATGGCTGTAAACACTGGTCATAGTGTGGATGGACGCGTTACCAAGTTCTTGAAGGACGTCGGCGTCTATGCGATAGGAAACATCGGCTCCAAGATCATCACGTTCTTGATGGTGCCGTTGTATACCTACTTCGTGCATGACACTTCCGATTTCGGCTATTATGACTTGTGTCTGCAGGTGTGCTTGCTGCTCATCCCCTTCGTCACCTTGCAGCTGCGCGACGGCGCCTTCAGGTTCTTGCTTGACTGTGACGAAACTGTTCAGCGCAAACGCATTGTCTCCTTTGTCTCCCGCACGTTGGCTGTGACCTTATCGTTGTCGGCGTTAGCCACGCTGGCATTTGTCTTGTTCACCGATATCAATTACCTGGGCTATGTGCTCGGCTTGCTGGTGGCCATGTCGTTGCAGGAGGTCTATTCCCAGGTCTTTCGTGGCTTGGGCAACAACCGCGCTTTTGTCGCTGTGGGCATCCTGTCGGCATTGGGCATCGGCGTGTTCAGCATTCTCTTTGTCGCAGGATTGGGGTGGGGCATCAAGGGTATTTTCCTGGCAAACATCCTTGCCCGTGTGCTTGCGCTGTTGCTTGTGGAGAGTAAGGTGCACCTCATCGTGCACAACACCCGCTGGTCGATTGACACCCGCCAGGTGGCGCGCGACATCATCCGTTACACTTTGCCCCTGCTGCCCGGCTCGTTGTGCTGGTGGCTCACCGGCAGCAGTGACCGCCTGTTCATCAAGTATTTTCTGGGTCTGGACATCAATGGCGTGTATGCGGTCGCCATTCGTTTCACGGGCATCATCAGCACGCTGGCGATCATCTTTTACCAGGCTTGGCAGGAAACTGCGATACTGCAATACCACACACCTGACCGCAACCGCTTCTTTTCCAGGATGTTCAATGGCTACATCTTTTTGCTCTCGGCCATCTTGGTGGGCTATGTGTTCCTGCTCAAGGTCAACTATGGCTGGCTGGTGGCCAGTGAGTACAGCGAGAGCTTGAATTACATCTATCCTCTGGGCGTGTCGGCGGTGATTTTTGCCATTGCGGCCTTCTTTGACATGGGCTACCAGTGTGCCAAGGACACCAAGCGCACCCTCCCTGCCATCGTGCTGGCCGCTATCGTCAATGTGGTGCTGAATTTCCTGTTGATCAAGCCGTTGGGTGTGTATGGCGTCATCGTCACTCAGCTTGTGTCCTACCTGGTGCTTGTCGTCTATCGCTGGTATGACATGAAGCGTTATTTCATCTTGAAAATCGACAAACGCTCAGTCGTGCCCGTCCTGGTGGTCCTGTTGAGCGCTGTCCCCTTCTATTACAGTCCCGGCATGTGGTTTGACATCACCTTCATGCTGGTTGCCCTTGCAGTCATCGCATGGGCGTGCGGCAAGGAGTTGCGCGAGATGTTGATGTCAAAAATCACCAAATCTGGCGAAGCCACAAAATAATTGGGCACTTGTTTCGTTTATTATGTGTAAATATAGACGAAACAATTTTTCAACCGTATGAAATCTAAAATAGTTTTGATGCTGGTTGCATCGTTCATGTTGTTCTCATGCTCTTCAAATAAGGACAACACGCTAGCCTATTTCAATAACTTGGGTGACACGCCCAACGGCAAACTGCCCAGTCCGCCGAGTTCCTATCCTATTCTTGTCCAGAGCGACGATGAACTGGTCGTCTCCATCACCTCGGCTGTGCCCGAGGCTACTGCGGCCTACAACCTGCCGCTGGAGAATCCTGCGACACGCAACGCGTTGCGCATGGCGACGCAGCCGCGCACCCAGACCTACATCGTTGACCAGCAGGGTGACATCATGTTGCCGATATTGGGCCGCATCCATGTGGGTGGCAAGACCACTAGCCAGATTGCCAGTGAAATCACGGCGATGGTGGAAAAAGATGTGAAGGACCCCTATGTGAAAGTGGACATCGTGAACTTCACCGTCGACGTCATGGGCGAGGTGAAAGTGCCGCAGCGCGTCACTGCCGAGCGCCAGCACTTCACGGTGCTTGACGCGCTGGCACAGTGCAACGACTTGACCGAGTATGGCAAGCGTGACCGCGTTTACGTCATCCGTAACGAGAACGGTGAGCGCACCTATCACCGCCTGGACCTCACCAGCAGCGAGGTGTTCTCTTCGCCCTATTTCTATCTGCGTCAGAACGATGTCGTGTATGTGGAGCCCAACCAGATCCGCATCGACAACTCAAAGTATAACCAGAACAACGCTTTCAAGCTTTCGGTCATCTCGACCATTGTGAGCAGTGTGTCGGTGATTGCATCACTCGTCATCGCGCTCACCCGCTAACGTAAAACAAAATACCAAGACATGGCAAAATTCAATACACCGCCCACTGCCCAACAAGAGGAGCAGATCATGGATTTCAGTGCGTTTGTGCGCAAGTATAAGCGCTACTGGTGGCTGTTTCTGCTGTCCCTGTTGGCTTGCATGACGCTGGCGTTCGCCTACCTCAAGTATGCCCAGCGCGTGTACAACATCAAGTCGGTAGTGCTCGTCGCTCAAGACGACAACAGCGCCGGAGCTGGTGCCAACCTGCTCAAGAGCATGAAACTCATGGGGCAGGGCAGCAAGGTCGATGACGAGATGATTGTTTTCTCGTCACAGGAACTCTGCACTCAAGTCGCCGAGCAACTCAAGCTCAACCGCTCCTATGTCGAGGACAGGGGATGGCTCAAGCCCAAGAAGGATCATTACAACACCTCGCCCATCGAGGTGCTTGCCCCCGAGGAGATGTTCGACACGCTCTCGACAGTGACTTTCCAGATTGATGTGGACAAGAGTGGCAAGGCCAATATCAAGGCTCGAAGCGGAAATACAAAGCTTGCTGATTTGAAGGACGTCGCTTTGCCAGCAACGGTAAAGACGAGCTATGGCGTCTTTGGCATCCAGCCCACCAAGAATTTCAAACAGGGCAAGCCCTGTCACATCAAGGCCAGCCTGGCGGGTAACCAGTTGCGCGGCGAGGCGTTGAACCGTCGCATCAAGGTGAAACTCGTCACCAAGAAGTCTAACGGTATTGACCTGACACTTGCCGAGACCAACAAGTCTCGAGGAAAGGACATCCTCAACAAGCTCATGGAACTCTACAACGAGCGTGGGCAGAAGGAGAAAGACGAGCAGGCCATCAACACTGCCAAGTTCATTGATGAGCGTCTGGCGCTCATCTACAAGGGCTTGACCAGCAGCGAGGCCGACATTGAGTCCTACAAGCGGGCCCACAAGATCGTGGATCCCGAATTGCAGATCAAGAGCTCGGTCGCCAAGCAAGAGAAGGCCGACCAGGCTATCATCAAGCTCGAGACCAACAGGCAATTGCTGGGCATGGTCAGGGACTTTGTGAGCAACCCTGCCAACAAGCACAGCTACATCCCCTTTGAGGTGGACTCCAGTGCCGCCTCGGGAGGCATCAAGGCTTATAACAACCTGCTGGCCAAGCGTCAGGAGCTGGCGCAGTCGGCCAAGGGCGACAACCAGGCCCTCAAGCAGATTGACGAGCAGTTAGAGACCATGCACGGCAATGTGCTGCAGGGTCTGAACTCGTCAATCAGGGGCGTTGACGTGCAACTGAGCAAAGCCCGCAGCCAGGCCAACCAGAGCGCCGGCGAGTTGGGCAAGGTGCCCACCGAGGAGCGCGAGGCACGCGAGCTCTTGCGTCAGCAGGGCATCCAGAACACGCTTTACACCTTCTTGCTCGAGAAACGCGAGGAGAACGCGCTGGTGCTTGCTGCCACAACGCCCAAGGGCAAGATCGTGGATCACGCCTATGCACAAAGCACCCCCATCAGCCCTAACCGCTTGGTCACCCTGGCGCTGGCACTGATGGCCGCGTTGATGTTGCCCCTGTTGCTTGTGTACCTGAAGGATTTGTTCACCACCAAGTTCTCCAACCAGGAGGAACTGGAGGAAATTTCCCAAGTGCCCTTCATCGGCCACGTTCATCACAACCGCCACAAAACGGCACTTGTCGTCAAGGACGGCAAGACCTCCTCTATCGTGGAACTCTTCCGCTATATCCGCAACAACTTGCAGTTCTTGCTCAACAAGGAGGACGACAAGGTCATCCTGGTCACCAGCAGCGTCAGCGGCGAGGGAAAGTCGTTCATCAGCACCAACATCGCATCGTCGTTCGCCCTGCTGGGGCGTCGCGTGGCCCTCGTGGGCATGGACATCCGTTCGCCCAAGTTGGCGCAGATGCTCGACCTCAACGAGATGCCCGGTGTGACCTCCTATCTGTCGCAGAGCAATGTCACCCTCGACCAGATTGCACAGCAGTGCAAGGAAGTCAAGGGACTGGACGTGTTTGTTGGCGGCGCTATTCCGCCCAACCCGTCCGAGCTGTTGCTGGGTGACCGCGTGAAGGACTTCTTCCGCGACCTGCGTGAGCAGTACGACGTGATTATCGTGGACTCGGCGCCCGTTGCCCAGGTGAGCGACAGCTTCGCGTTGGACAAGTACAGTAACGCCACGGTCTATGTCACTCGCGCCAACTACACCAAGCGCAACCTCATCAAGTTCATGAACCGCATCGCTGCCAACAAGCAGCTCAAGAACATGTGCGTTGTCTTGAACGACACCAAGCCTTCAGGAGACAATACCTATGGCTATGGTTACGGCAAGACCAAGGAAGATTAGCCTCTGATAGAACCTACCGGAGAGGGAATTGCCCATGGATAGATTTCTCATCATTGTCGCCTTAGGTTGTGCGCTGCTGTTTTTCGTCATCCGCGAGGGTGGCCGCATGACCAAATCCCGCTTTTATGAGATCATCATCGCAGTTTACACCTTCTCGTGCAGTTTCGCTCGTCTGTATGTGCCCTATGTCAATGCCGGTGGCGAGGAAAGCGCAGGCGGCTCCTTCGGCCCGACAGGCGGTGTGTGGCCCTTCTATGTTCTCTCGTTCTTGTTGCTGTGGATTATCGCAGTTGAGAAGTCATGGCGCATCAGGAGACCTAAACTGGTGGTGATGGGCATCATGGTGGCCTATGCCGTTTACACCTTGATTAACCCCTACTGTGTTTCTCGAGTGTACTCCATTATTGAGGTGATTTATTTTCTGTCCTTCGCCATCTTCATTTATATGTTCTCTAACAGCTTCAATGTGAAGATGGTGGTGAATGGTATTTATATGGGCTTGGCGGTGACAGTGGCGCTTCACTTCCTGCTGTGCCTTTGCTACCCTGTGATGAACATGGAGGGTGTTGTCAAACTGTTTGACAGTGATGCGACCACGCGCAGCGAGGAACGAATCGGTGCGGTGGGTACCATGGGCCACCCTAATGTGTTGGGAACCTATGCATCCTACTATTTCACCTTCTTTGTGGCCTGTTTCATCACCAATTACAAGCGTCGCGAGAGTGCCATTCTGGCTGGGTTAGCGTTCATCGTTATTGTGTTGAGTGCCAGTCGCAGTGCGTTGTTGGCATCGGCTTTCGCCCTTTTGGCCATTGTCGTGTTCTATGTTTTTCGCCGTCACAAGTTGTTGAGTGTAGCAAGTATCCTCAAGGGCATCGTGCCGCTGGCGATCATCATCGCCTTGCTGCTCACGGGTCCGTTGAGTTTCCTGTTCAGCAACTTGGAGGATCTCGACGAGATGACGACCTCACGCCTGTTGCACTACTATTGCGGCTACGAGATTTTCCTTGACCACCCGTTGGTGGGTGTCAGTATGAACAACCATCTGTTTTACCTGATTGAGAACAGTTCGGCTGTCATCTTCGAGCAGGTGTTCGACATGACCGATATATGGCGTCCCGAGGATTATTTGTTCATCACACCCATCCACAACATCTGGATCATCATGATTGTGGAGTTGGGTCTCATAGGTTCGCTGCCCATCATGGCTATGGTCGTCTATTACATTGCGACTTTCAAGCGACGAACGCTGATGTCGGCCAACCGCTACTATAACATCATCAACATCACTGGACTGGGTATTGTCTGTTGCCAGTTGGTGCAGGGCAGTAGCGACTGGGCACCATTGACACCGCAGGTGTTGAACCTGTCGCTCATGTTCATTGTGCTGTCACTCAACAGGCACTACCGTGCCGAGGTGTATCCCGAGTTTGAGTCGGTCGAGGAAGCCAAGCGGAATATGCGCAGACAACAGAACCAAGCCGAGGAAGAGGAGGAAAACGCGATTGAAATTCAGGCCACATGAGAGATGTTTCACAGCACATATTGTTTCTTGCGACCGAATATGATGCGCCCGGCATGCACCCTTATGCCATCAACATCATCAACAGCCTGTGGCAAGCAGGCGACCATGTGCTGATTGTGACGCGTTACGGCGCTGAATCCGAGGTATTTCCCGATATTCCCGATGACAGTATTACTTGGATAGACTATCCTGCCGGCAAGGTGCAACGCGCCATGTTCAGGTATTTTCCCAAGCGTTTGAACCGTGCCATTGACCAGGTGCTCGACACCCGTGACATCGGTCTCATCTACTCGTTGACGGGCGAGCTGGTGCTTGCTCCGTCCATTCGCCGTCTTCAGGCTCGCGTCCCTGTCCTTTACACGGTGCATGACGCTGTGTATCATGACTACAAGTTCAACTCTCCCGTGGCGTGGCTCAAGGACCGTCTGATTATCGCATTGCCGCAACAGCAACTGTTCAATCGCACGCTCAACAAGGTTACTAACAGCCATGAGCAGTTGGACTACATCACGCGTCATTACCCTGGGCATCAGGTGAGCTATGTGCCGTTCCCCACACTTGTCAATCCCGCCATCGACAAGGGCGGCCTGCAAGTCGAGGAACTGAAGCACGTTGCCGATGGTTATATCTTGTTCTTCGGCACGGTGCAACATTACAAGGGTGTGCATCTGTTGTGCGAGGCCTATCGCACTCATCCCGAATTGCAGAGCCGTGCGCTGGTGATAGCAGGGAAGGGCGACTTGCATTTTGACGGACACGTTGATGGGCATGATGTGATTCACATCAACCGCTTTATCGACGACAGCGAGTTGCGTGACCTGTTCACCCGTGCCGCTGTCGTGGTCTATCCTTATACCTCGGCCACCCAGAGCGGTGTCACCTCCATTGCAGCCTACTTCGGTCGTACGATGGTGCTGAGCGACCTCCCGTTCTTCACGCAGACGTGCAGCGGTGCACCAGGAGTGGAATTTTTCCCAAGTGGAGACAGCAAAGCCCTCGCGGCTGCCATTAGCCGATGTCTGGACTCGTCGGCCTCCACGACTGCGCTGTATGATCAATTATACAGTCCTGAGGCCCTTCGCGCTGCGCTCGAGGAGGCTATCGGCAAGATGTTGTGAGAATTAAACTGCGTGACCTCTTGTTGGTCTAATTGATGATAACCTAAATGAATCGATTATGAAACGAATCAATTACTATAGTTGTCTGGCTGTGTTGCTGTGTCTGACATCCCTTGTCGGGCAGGCCAGGACCTTTACTGTCGACGCCAATGCCGTGAGAGGCGATTTGACCCTGGAGTTGCGCAAGCTGTGTGCCCAAGCGGGCTATGACGACACTGTTGAACTCTATTTTGGCAGCGGCACCTATACCATCGACGGCACCATCGTCTTCAAGAGCAATGTCGTCATCAAGGGCGAGGGTCGGGATAACACCACGATTATCCTTGACAATGGCCGCAACCGCAATGGTCAAAAGGCTTTCACCGATGACACTTACTTCAAAATTCATGGTGTCTTGAAGCACCCTGTGACCTTCGCGATGAGTGATTTGACGATCCGACTCAAGGAGCACAAGGGTGTCTGGTGGGAGAATCAGGTGTGTCATGCCGTCAAGATTTACCATGCTAATCGCGTGGACATCCATGATGTGGAGAGTTATATGCAGAATGCAATCATCACCAATTTTGACCTGCGTGTGTGCTCCAATGTCAATGTGACCGACTGCATCATCAGCAATTACAACAATTGCAGTGCTGGCGGCTGCTTGTGGATTCGCGGTGAGATGCACAACATCAACATCAAGAACAACAAGTTCTACAAGTATGGAAAGGACGAGACACTGGGCATCTATGACCGTGTGGTGGACACCAGCGACAAGAATATCCGTGGCAAGGCCGTCCGCACCGACATCTTTGTGGAGAACAACGAGTTTCATTACGGAGACTATAAGGGGAAAGGCAACCCCAAGAATCCCGAATCCAACTGCGACATGCTGTTCAGCCTGATGACCGACCACAAGAAGAGTGCCGACTGCTGCACGACGCGCAATTTCCACATGCGTGGCAACAAGTTCTACATCAACGATGTGACCACGCGTTGCATGTACATCGGCTTTGATCCCGCCGATGAGCACGAGGATATCTATATCGAGAACAACGAGATCATCAACGGTGACGTAGGCCGCGATTACAGGTACTATCACAAGGACATCGAGGTGCATGACCTGAGTTCCTGTGGTGACCCGATTCACATCTTCGGCAACACCATCCGCAACAAGGCGCTTGTGCTCAACAACAGCGGCGAGACGGGTTACATGTTCTTGCAGACACGCGGTGGCGTCGTTCACGTGACGGGCAACAAGATTCTCAACGAGGTGACGCGCGACAAATTTTCGGGCAAGCCTTACGGCATGCAACTCATCTGGTGCCAGGTCGAGGGTGGTGACGTCACCCTGACCGACAACGTGTGCAAGGGCCTGAGTTTCATCGCCTTGGTGGGCGGTGGTGACGGCACGCCGTTGTTCTCCCTCAAGGCCCGCAACAACTACTTCGAGGGCGACACACGCATCTACAGCCACAAAATCAAACAGATGAACCTCGATTTTACCGGCAACACCTTCAAGAGCAATGGCAAGAATTTCTTTCTGCAGGAGTTCGCTTCCAGGGGTACGGTCGTCTTCAACCTCAATCATGTCACTGTCTCGACGGGTGACGGCCAGTTCATGACTCATTGGGGCAAGAATTCGACCCATGACTATCGTTTCGACCGCTTGGAGGTGAAAAACAACATCTTCCGTGGTGTGAAAAATGAGCGTGAAATGTTCAAGAACGTCACCAACGTGAAAAAACGCAACGTGAAATCCAATAGCATTATGTGATAACCGCCATGGCTCAGGAACGCATTCACCAGCTGGACTACCTCAAGGGCATCTTCATCTTGTTGATGGTGCTGTTTCACCTTGCCCTTGTCGAGCAGACCTATCCGGTCTTGCGCGAGGCAGTTTACACGTTCCACATGTCGGCGTTCCTCATTATCTCGGGCTACCTCGCCAATGTGGACAAGCAGCCGGTGGCCTTTGGCAAGGGATTGGCGCGCATTGCCGTTCCTTATCTGCTGTTCGAGGCGCTCTACATTCTCATGCAGTATTTCTTGGGCGGCAGTCTGGGCGCTCACAACGCCATCGAGAGCCTCACGGCGACCGACTTTGTGACGCGTGTCTTGACTATGCCCACGGGTCCCTATTGGTACCTGCACACGCTGGTCATCTGCACCGCGGTCTATTGGCTTGTTTATCGCGTGCTGCACCTGCAGGGTATCTCGGGACTCGCGTTGTCGGGACTCGTCCTGTACGGCTTGTCGCTGGTCATCGTGGGCTTGGACTGGAGCAACGTCATCTATTTCCTGATTGGCGTGTTCATCATGCGCAGCGGTTACTCCTTCCTCAAGGTCATCACCCCGTCGTTCATCGCTATCCTGCCGTTGGCGGTGTTGTTTGCCTATCGTGAGAACTACATCAGCGGCTCGTTGGCTGGCGTTGCCATCACGGTGCTGGTCATCAGCCTCTTGCTTGCTGTTTATCCCTATTGTTTCAAGGTCGTGCGTGACGGCCTGTGCTACATCGGGCGCAACTCGCTTGCCATCGTGGTCTTCTCGCCGATTTTCACGATTCTCACCAAGCAGATGGCGCCTTACTTCAGTTTTGACCCTACGGCCATCACTTTTGCGGTGATTGCCCTCGTCTTGATTATGGCTTGCTGCTTGGGGTGTGCGTGGCTGTCCGACAGATTACATGTCAGCCGTTTCGTCTTTGTCCGTGACCGTTTTTACCATCCGTTCATGGACTGCGGTGACCCCGTTGACAATGGGTAGTGGAGAAAGAGCCTTGACCCGTTACAGTCTTTAATTTAGCGACGAGGTCGCAAGTGAATTCCTTGGCGCCAACGGCGTTGAGATGTTCGCCGTCCACAAAGTAGCGGTCGTTGTGCACATATTTCGGATCTTGGGAGAAATCCAGCAGGAGGATGCCTCGTTGGTCGCACAACTCCTTGACGGGTTGTGTCAGTCCCTCTTCCATGCCATACCAACTGGGTGAAACCACGAACACAAAGCACGTCTCGTCATCGGCCTCGTCAATCATGTGACACAGACAAGACAGTTTGAGTGAATCCACTTGATGCTCCACGGTTTCACTGGGATTGATTTTCATGTGATCAAATTCACCTTCCAATGGCTGAAATCCGTTTCTGCCGTCATCTTGGGCGAGCCTTAGGCAATCTCCCAGAATTTGGATGAAGCGTGAATTGTAACGATACATCTGGCTTATCATCTTGTATTTCTCGGTCGCACTCACCGCCTCAAAGATGTCGGCGATGCCGTCGCGGCCATAGTAAGGCTTGAGCCAACCTAGGTATTTGCAGTTGTCTTCTCCGTTGTAGATGTCATAAAGCGGCATCACATCATAGAGCACTATCCTGGGATGATAACGCTGGCCGATGAGGTGGAATCGCCCGTAATTCAAGATGGCGCCGTTGCCGTCCTGACCGCAGTTATAGCAAGATAGTCCGATGGAGTCTGTGATGATGGCTGGGTCATAGTGGTGAATGGCGCGTGAGGAGCCGAAGACGAGAATGTCCTCGCTCGTGCGGTTGCAGATGTATTCGTTACGGGCCGTGTCGCCGCTGTGGGCGCACCCCGTGAGGTGTGAAAACACCAGCCCTGTCACCTCGTCAAGTAAGACGATGATAAGAAAGAATGCGGCTATTTTGATGAGGTGATCTTTCATTGCGGTCAAAATTTGGCATAGATGAACTGGTCGGCACCGAACACACCGCATAGCAGAATTAGCACCAGTGTGATGATACTGGCTGTCCAGCGCACGGCTGCCCGCCTGTTGCCCAGCAAACGGCAACGCTTCGGGAAAAACTCGTCAAGGATATCCTTAGCAAACAACAGTCCGACACCCATCACCATCAGCAGTAGGTCAGTATGGGTGGGAAGGAAGATGGAGTGGGGAAGCGACGGGTCAAATATCCTGCCAATGACGCGGCAGGCATCGCCCAGCGTGGGCATACGGAAGAAAATCCAAGCGAAGTTGACGATCATGAAGGTGATGACAATCTTGATTGTCTTGCCCACGCTGCCATAGCGGCATTGCTGCTGCCCCAACATCTTTTCAATGATCTGGCAGACACCGTGCATGATGCCCCACATGATAAAAGTCCAGTTGGCGCCATGCCAGACGCCGCTGACCAGGAAGGTCACAAAGATGTTCCAGTAGCAGCGGAGGCGGGAACAACGGTTGCCGCCCAGCGGGATGTAGATGTAATCTTTTAGCCAGGTCGAGAGGGAGATGTGCCACCGCCGCCAGAAGTCGGTCACGCTTACCGCCAGATAGGGGCGACGGAAGTTCTCGGTCAACTCAAAGCCCAAAGCCTTGCCCACACCGATAGCCATGAGGGAATAGCCCGCAAAGTCGGCATAAATCTGTATGGTGTAGAGCACGCTGGCGACGAAGCATGACAGTCCCGAGTAGTTCATGTAGTTGGGCAAAACCGTATCGACATACAGCGCTACCCTGTCGGCAACGACCACCTTCATGAACATGCCCCACAGGATCATCCTTAACCCGGCGGTCACCATGGGACGGTCATATTGGGCGCGCAGGCGTTTCAACTGGGGAATGACAAGCGATGCCTTGTTGATGGGGCCCGACAGGATGCTGGGGAAAAACGAGATGAACAGGGCGTAGGTGAGAAAATCCCGCTCGGCTTCGATGCGTTTGTGATGCACATCAAGCAGATAACCCAGCGCTTGGAAGGTGAAAAATGAGATACCGATGGGTATCGCCCAGTTCAACCCCGAGAGATGAAATTGCAACCCTGCCACCGACAGCGCCTGTGATACAGTGTCATTGATGAAGTTGAAATACTTGAAAAAAGCCAGCGGTAGCAGGGCCAGTATCACACCTGCCGTTACCAACGCCTTGCGTTGCTGGGTGCATTCCAGAGACAGCGCAGCAAGATAGGTCACCAGGGTCACTCCCAGCAATATCAGCGCGTAAACCGGCTTCCATTGCAGATAGAGCAGATAACTCACCACCAGCAAGAACAGGTTCCTCGCCTTGCCACATCGTGCCGGAATGGCATAATAGAGCAAGAAGATCAGCGGAAACAGCACTATGAATTGCAGTGAATTGTAAATCATGATTGTACCACGGCTCTTGGACTGATTGCAAAGGTACATCGTTTTGCCCGAAATCAGCCTGTTTTTACAATAAAATTCATTTGCGGTGCGTTAATCAAATAGTTTGAAACCGAACCGGTGTTTTCATGAAAAGTACTCTACTTATCTATTCTTTGCTCATAGTCTCTTCCTTGCTGCCATCGCGAGCGCAGACCGGTTTGCGCCCGCGTGGCGACGTGAACTGCGATTGGGAGGTGAACGTGGGCGACGTGAACGCGCTGGTGGACTCGGTGTTGGCAGGTGCAAGTTACCATTCTCTCTATACCTATGCCCATGACTTGAACGGCGATCAGGAAATCAATATCGCCGACATCAACAAACTCATTGAAGCCATCTTGGGAGAAGAATTGCCCCCGATGCCATCCTATTCTGGAACGCTACCCGTATTGTTCATCAACACCGAGGGCTATCATGACATCGTGAGCAAGGAGGAGTACCTTCACGCCGACTTGTGGCTCGACAACATGGGAAATGAGGACTTCCAATCCCTCGGCTCGCCTGATGCTCCGCTGGGAACTCAAATCAAGGGACGCGGCAACGCCACTTGGACTTATGTTGACAAGAAATCGTTCAGACTCAAGCTGGATGCGAAGCAAGCACTGATGGGAATGCCTTCCAACAAGCATTGGAACTTGATGGCCTATCCCGATTCTTGGATGGGAAAAATCAGTGATGCCCTGGCCTTTGAAATCGGACGCCGCATGGGCATGGCATGGAATCCGCTCCAACAGCCTGTGGAGGTGGTGCTTAACGGGCAATATATCGGGCTGTATTTTCTGACCGAGAAAATCCGTGTGGATAAGAATCGCGTCAACATCGTTGAGCAAAAGGACAACGAGATTGATTCTGCTTTGGTGACTGGCGGCTGGCTGCTGGAACTGGACAACTACGTTGAACCAGGCCAGATTGTCATTGATGAGGATGATAACCAGCAGATAAGATTCACGCCACATTCCCCTGAGGTATTAAGCGATGTGCAACGCAATTATATCACCACATTTCTTATGGAGGCCGACTCCGCTATCTTTGTAGAGAACAAGGCTGACCGCACTTGGGAAAAATATATTGATATAGATGCCTTGGCCGTCTTTTACATTGTTCAAGAAGTGATTGATAACCCAGAGGCGTTCTCGGGCAGTTGCTATATGAGTAAGGAACGTGGTGACAGCACCCGATTGGTGTTCGGCCCCTTGTGGGACTGTGGCAGTTCCTTCCAGCGCTACTCGAGCAGCTATCAGTTTGACAAGTTCATCTATGAGGAGTTGCCCAGCTATTGTCAATCGCATTGGATTGCCGAAATTACGAAATTCCCTCATTCCCAAGAGGTGGTGAGGGCTCATTGGCAGCGGTTCTACAACGAGGTCTATCCTGCGATGGATGCTTTTATTGATGCCTTTGGGGGTCAGGTCGAGTCCGCGGGCAATGCCGACTTTGTACGCTGGCCGCAATACTCTGCTAACCAGATTCCAGCCAGGCTTAACGCTTTCTATCGTCCGAGCTTCCACCGCAAGGTTGCTTGGCTCAACAGCCAGTGGGGCAATTAATTGGGAAAAAGTTGCTGGCGGGTGGCGGCGGCAATGGTGTTCCAATTGTATTTTTCAAGGTCATAGTGCTGGCGCTCGTCGGGGCTGTCGAGCAGGCGTGTGATAGCGGCACACAACGCGTCGACGTCGGCAGCAGCGAAATAGTCGTGCTGGGGTAACTCCACCTGGTGAGTGCCGGGGATGTCGCTGCACAGCACGGGCAGTCCGTAGGCCATCGCCTCGAGCAGCACCATTGCAAATCCCTCGTTGACCGATGGCAGGACCAAGGCGCGTGCGTGGCTGTAGAGCTGGCGCAGGTCCTCGCCTGTGGTGAATCCCGTGAAAATGACTTTCCGGTTGGTGTCTAATCGTTCCAGCAGGTTGCGATAGGAATCGTCGTGGTCGCTGGCACCGGCGATGACCACTTGGGTCACCTGCGGCAAGCGGTTGGCTGCCTCAACCAGGTATTCCAGGCCTTTCTCGGGTGTGAGACGTCCCACGGCGAGCAGGTATTCCCTCGTTTTGATGCCGTGTTTATCGAGAAATGAAAATTCCGTGCTGCGGGTCACGGGGTCGATGCCGTTGGGGATGAAGACGCTTTTGTCGAGGACTCCGCATTTCTCCATCTGGTGCTTGTTGACAAAGATGACACGGTTGCTGAACCGGAGTGAGATGCGCTCGCACTGGCGCAGCAGCCAACGAGCCATGGCGCTCCACTTGTCGTGCTCATAGTTGGGGCTGTGATAGGTGAGCACCACGGGCAGTCCCATGAGGCGCAACAACGGCGCGAACATGCCGGGCCCGATGTTGTGGACATGAACCACGTCGGGACGGTGAAAAGCAATGTGCAGCACGCTCAGGAAAGTGTGCCACACGGCTTCAAAACCCTTGATGCGTGTCGAGGGCAGGTCGATAAATTCAATGTCGGGGAACGTCTGCGCCGATTGCTCGGTGAGGTAGGCACGACGGCGATAGAGGCGCACATGGACATTTTCCATGTGGGTATACAAGTGATAGCTGTGAACCTCGACACCGCCCTGGATGCCAGGGAAACCGCGTGTTCCTATCACCGCTATCGTTTTCATAAGTTTTTAGCTTATAGTCCTTAGTCCTTAGTCCCTAGTCCTTAGTCTCTAGTCCCTAGTCCCTAGTCCTTAGTTGTTGGCAAGTACCAACTTCTAACTCCTAACTGAATCGGATTAGTCCCAGCAGATGTCTTGGCCCTTGCGGATGCGCCATTTGTTCTTGAGTATCCACTTGATGGGAACCCATGGACGGCGCACCATGTCATGACGCTCGGTAACAATGAAGGCGCAGTTGCGCTTGCAGTTGCGCACTTTCTCCATGGCCTCGCGAGCCTTGTCGCTGGCCATGATGTTCTCGAAGGAGTCTTCCTTGATGTTGCCGATGATCCATTCCTCGCCGCTGCCGTTGCAGGGGGTGACGTTGCCCCAGGGGTCGATAAAGAAAAAGTCGCTCAACGCGCCGCAGGGGGGGCGATACTCGTCGGTGTCACCGCGCAGACGGCGGTGAATCGAGCGGTTGAAGTAGGCGCGGCCATAGTCTTTCAGGCGGTCCTTGATGTGTCGACGCTTGCTGGTGAGCAATGCCTTGACAAAGAGCTCATGCTGACGCAAGGCCTCCTCGCTCTCAATCTGGTTGTCATCCTTGTGGAAATACCAGGAGTTGTGGACTGCCGAGTTACCCAATTCCACGTCAAGCGCAACGCACAGGTCGTACAGGTGCAGCAGGTCCATGTAGTTGTCGGGTGAGATGACGACCGAGAAACCGATGTTCTTGCACTTGGTCTTCTTGAGTTCCAGCATGGTGCGCAAGGCGTGGTCAAAGCCGTCTTTGATGCCGCGTTTGGCGTCGTTGATCTTGGGCAGACCCTCGACACTCACGCGGATGAGGATGTTGGGATATTTGTTGGCGAGTTCAACGATTTTCTTCGTGTTGTAACCGTTGGTGCTCAGCTCCAGCAGACTTGATTTAGGATATAGGATTTCGAAAATCTTATCGATATCAGGACGCAACGTGGGTTCGCCGCCCGTGATGTTGATGCGCAATCCCGCGGGCAGTTTCTCATAGTAGGAGGAGTCTATTTCTTCGTTCGGGTTGGTCTGGAACTTCCAGATATTGCACATGTTGCACTGCGCGTTGCATCTGAAAGTGGTGATCAGACTGCCCTGAATCACATTTTTCATTGCTATCGTCGATAAGCGTTATTACACCTATTTAACTAATGGGTGCATGGAATTATTGTGCAAAAGTAATAAAAAAAGTGAAAACAGTGCCTTAACTGCGATAAACCTCGCTCATTAAATGGCGTATGTGTGCGTCGGGCGCGAAACGCTGCAGGGCTTCGCCGGCAATCTTGTCGTGGTTCCACTGCTTGGCCATCGACGTGGTGATGGCGTCGGCGAGCGATTCCTTGTCAAAGGGCTGGAAGATGATGCCGTTCTCGCTGTTGATGAGTTCGGGGATGCCGCCGATGTCGGACCCTGCCACGGGAGTGCCAGCACACAGTGACTCGACGACGCTCAACGGGTTGTTCTCATAACATTGCGAGGGCATGACACTCAGTTGTGCTCCAGCAAGCAGATGTGCCACCTCGGGGGCTTCAAGCATGCCCATGAACTCGATGTTCTTGCAGCCGGCATATTTCAAGCGCATTTCGGGCTCTAGGGTGCCGGTGCCGGCCACTTTCAGGCGATAGGGTAGGCGACTGGCGACTTCCAGCAGGTCCTCGATGCCTTTCTCGGCCGAGATGCGTCCCACAAAGCAGTAGTAGTCCTCGCGTGCCGCATTGGGGTTCAGCGCTTGATATTGCTGCAGTTTGACAGGGTCAAGGAAATTGTTGAGCACGATGAATTTTCGGGAATCAAAACCTCCGGACTTCATCTTGTCGGCCATGAACTGGCTGGGGCAGATGAACATGTCGGTGTTCTTCTCCAGCCTGCTGCGATTCCACTTGAGCGCTTCGAGCCAAGCCACCACGCTGGCGGGCAGCGAGCCTTTCATGCAGCGGTGGGTGATGACATTGCCCTTGGCGCCGTCAAAGCATTTCTCGCAGGGCTTGCCTGCAAGCAGGCAGTCATAGCGGGGGCACAGCAGTTTGTAGTCATGCAAGGTCCACACCACGCGGATGCCTCGCTTGTGGGCCAACTCGCCAACCACGGGCGAGAGGTAGCTGTGGATGTTGTGCATGTGCACCACATCGGGCTTGAAATCGTCGAGCACGGCCTCAAAGCGGTCTTTCACATCGCCCAGGCCCAGAGTGCGCTTCAAGGCTGTCCACTGTTCAGATTTGCTTCCCGAGAAAGACACCCTGCTGGCGAACTGTTCTTGATAGTGAGCCTGAAGATTCTCGGGGTACTCCATGGCAAACACCTGAGTCTCGACGCCGTTCTCGCGCAGCAGCGACTCGGTATTGAGGACGACGACGCAGTCGCCACCCCGGGGATAATAAAACTTATTGACCAGCAGAACTCGCATTCTTTATAACGAAATTTGAATTAAGGATTAGAAGGCGCATGCCAACTAAGGACTACGAACTAAGGACTGATTTCACACGTTAAACCTGAACACGACGATGTCGCCGTCCTGCATGACATACTCCTTGCCCTCGATGTGCATCTTGCCGGCTTCCTTGACGGCAGCCTCGCTGCCATAGTGGATGTAGTCGTCATACTTGATGATCTCGGCACGGATGAAACCACGCTCAAAGTCGCTGTGGATCACACCGGCACACTGCGGAGCCTTGCTGCCGCGGCGGAAGGTCCACGCCCTCACCTCCTTGGGTCCAGCGGTGAGGAAGGTCTCAAGGTTAAGCAGGGAATAGGCGGCCTTGATGATGCGGTTCACACCGCTCTCTTCCAAGCCGATTTCGGCCAGGAACATCTGGCGCTCCTCATAGTCCTCCAGTTCGGCGATTTCACTCTCGGTTTGGGCTGCTACGACCAATATTTGGGCATTTTCGTCTTTCACGGCCTCGCGCACGGCGTCAACATAGGCGTTGCCGCTCACGGCACTCTTGTCGTCGACGTTGCACACATACAGCACCGGCTTGTTGGTGAGCAGGAACAGCTCATGGGCGATTTTTTCCTCGTCCTTGTTGATGAGTTCCACGGTGCGGGCGCTGCGACCCTGCTCCAGGGCTTCTTTATATCGTTTCAGCACTTCATACTGTGCCTTGGCCTCACGGTCACCACCGGTCTGAGCCTGTTTCTGCACGCGGTTGATGCGGCTCTCGATGGTCTCCAGGTCGCGCAGTTGCAACTCCAGGTCAATGACTTCCTTGTCGCGCACGGGGTCCACGGTGCCGTCAACATGGGTCACGTTATCGTCGTCAAAGCAGCGCAGCACATGGATGATGGCATCGGTCTCGCGGATGTTGCCCAGGAACTTGTTGCCCAGGCCCTCGCCACGGCTCGCACCCTTGACCAAGCCTGCGATGTCGACAATCTCGACCGTGGTGGGCACGATGCGTGCCGGGTTCACCAGCTTGGCAAGTTCGTTGAGGCGTTCGTCGGGCACGGTGATGACGCCCACGTTAGGCTCGATGGTGCAGAAAGGGAAGTTGGCCGATTGCGCCTTGGCATTCGACAAGCAGTTGAACAGGGTGGATTTGCCCACATTGGGCAGCCCCACGATTCCACATTGTAATGACATAGTTTTATATCTTTGTTTTGTTTTTGTGCCGCAAAGGTACACTTTTCCCGTTATACTCACAAATATTATTATTAATGTACTGAAATGGGATGGCTGGAAACACTTTTTTGCATTTTGAGCAATAAGCCGAAGAAAAATGCGTTATTATGGTTAAATGGACCTGGCTAAGCTGAAACATATCGCAGCGCTGGTGCTGCTGTTGGTCTGGGGATGCGCACTCGCGCATGCCCAAGATAATGACATGATCCTGAACCGCCCCTATGCCGATGCCAAACGCCTGCATCTCGGCTTCTCGGTGGGCATGAATTTTCAGAATCTTGCCATCACCAACAACGGCATGGTCACCGATGACGGCGAGGAGTGGTATGCCGACGTGTCGGCTATCTCGCCGGGCTTCAGTGTGAACGTGCTGGCCGATTACCGCATCGCCACTCACTTCAACCTGAGGCTCTCGCCGGGCCTGTTCTTCGGCAACAAGGTCGTGCGTTTCCTCAACCATCGCGGCAATCCCGATTGGGCCGAGCAGAGCCACTACAAGCAGAGCCAGAACGTCAAGTCGACCTATATTGTGGTGCCGCTTGACCTCAAGATGAGCGCCAAGCGTTATCACAACATGCGCCCCTATTTCACGGGTGGTGTGATGTTTGTGGGCGACCTGGCCAAGGACCGCAGCGAGCAGTTCAAACTCAAGCACAGCGACGTGATGCTCACCGTGGGCATGGGATGTGATTTCTACATGCCGTTCTTCAAACTTTGCCCCGAGGTGAAGTTCTGTTTCGGCTTGAAGGACCTGCTGCAGCGCAACCGTCCTGACTTGGAAGACAACCCTGAGGTTTATCGGTTTACCGAGAGCGTGGACAAGATAACAAGTAACATGGTGGTAGTGACCTTCTTCTTTGAATAACGCGTGGAGTGATGACATTATTCCTGCATGACATAAAACGACTGCTGGTTCTCGCAACGATGAGTGTTGCGGTGGTCATGGGCGCATGGGCACAGTCCGATGCCGCCTTTTCCCACTTCTGGGTGGGACCCAGCTACTATAACCCCGCAGCAGCCGGTGAGCACAGCGCGATTCACATGAACGTGGGCAGTCGCCTGCAATGGGTGGGCTTCAAGCGTGCCCCGATGAATTTCTACGTCACCGTCGACATGCCCTACAAGTTGATGCAGCACCGCTTTGGTGTCGGTGTGAAAGCCGAGTTCGAGCGCATCGGTCTGTTCACTAACACGCGCATCGGCGCCCAGATCGCCTGGAAACGCCGCTTCGGCAAGAAGACCCTCAGCGTCGGCATTCAGCCGGGCATTTACTCTCAGGTTTTCCACGGCAAGGATGCAGTCACGGCCGACGATAATTCACAAGGTGATGACCCCGCTATCCCCATCATGAAGGACGTCTCGGGTACGTCGTTCGACGCCAACGTGGGCGTTTTCTTCACCCATCCTCGCTATTGGGCGGGATTTGCAGTGACCCACGTCACGTCTCCGCACATCGAGTTGAAGGAAAGGCGCGAGTCGGTCGAAGCCTGGGAATTTAATGTGAGCCCCGGTTATTATTTTACCGCCGGCGGCAATATTCCGATTAATAACACGTTATTTGAAATACAGCCCTCGGGCATGTTCGCCATGTACCAGAAGGCGTGGACAGCACAGATTGCCACCATGTTGCGCTACAACCGCATGCTCAACGTGGGTGTGGGTTATCGCTGGAAGGATGCCGTCACGGCATTCATCGGCGTGAATCTCAAGGATGCCTACATCGGCTATGCCTATGACTACCCGGTGACCTCGATCAGCAAGGCAACCTTCGGCAGTCATGAGGTGTTTGTCACCTATAACGTGAAGCTCGATGACCGAGAGAAAAATAAGAACAAACAAAAAAGCGTACGCTTAATGTGAGAATATGAAGAAACTAATTTTGATACTGTTGGTCGCTGTAGCGACCGTCTCGTGCGGGTCAATCCGCAAGGGTGGTACCAACGGTGGCGAGGTCACTGGTATCGGTGCCATGTCATTTAACGAGACTACGCCCTATGGCATGGTGCTCGTTGATGTGGGCTCGATGCGTGAGGGTCCCAACGAGCGCGACTCGGTGTGGGGCATTGACTCCACCGCACACGGCATCTCGGTTGACGCCTTCTGGATGGACGAGATGGAAGTGAGCAATTCCAAGTACAAGCAGTTCGTTTACTGGGTGCGTGACTCCATCATCCGTGAGCGCCTTGCCGACCCCAACTACGGTGGCAACGAGGAGTTCAAGATCGAGGAGGACAAGGACGGCAACCCCGTGACACCTCATCTGGATTGGAGCAAGAGCATCCCCTGGAAGAACCCCAGCGAGGATGAGGAACGCGCCATCGAGAGCGTTTACCGCATCAATCCCATCACGGGCGTGAAAGAACTTGACGCAGCGCAGATGAACTACCGCTACGATGTCTATAACCTGACCGAGGCCGCCAAGCGCAAGCACCGCTTCGACCCCGAGCGCCGCGACTACAACACCGACCACGAGGTGGACTACACGATGCCCACCATCAGCAAGGACACGGCATGGGTCGACGACGAAGGACGCATCGTTCGCGAGACTATCACACGCCCCCTGCAGAGCGACTTCGACTTCTTGAACACCTACATCGTCAACATCTACCCCGACACCACCTGCTGGGTCAACGACTTTGAGAATGCCTATCAGGAGCCCTATGTGCGCATGTACTTCGCCAACGGCAACTACAACAACTATCCTGTCGTGGGTGTGAGCTGGGAGCAGGCCAATGCCTTCTGCCACTGGCGCACCGAATTCCTCAAGAGGTCCCTCGGCGGACAGGGCATCTATGTCGAACCGTTCCGCTTGCCCACCGAGGCCGAGTGGGAGTTCGCCGCTCGTGCCGGACAAAACAAGAACAAATATCCCTGGGAGGGTGACCTTCCCCTGACGGTCGACGAGGGCTGTTTCTATGCCAACTTCAAGCCCGACGAGGGCAACTACGTCAAGGACGGTTACATCATTTCCTCACCCGTCGGCACCTATGAGCCCAACGATTACGGCCTGTATGACATGGCTGGTAACGTGAGCGAGTGGACCTCCACAGCCTACACCGAGAGCATCGACCGCATGACCGACGACATCAACCCCGAGTACCGCTACTATGTGGCTCAGGAGGATCCCTACAAGATGTCGCGCAAGATCGTGCGTGGCGGTTCCTGGAAGGATGTGGTGCACAACCTGCGCTCCGACTTGCGCATGTGGGAATACCAGAACGAGCAGCGCAGCTACATCGGTTTCCGTTGCGTCCGCTCCAAGGTGGGTATCGTCAAGGGCAAACGCAAGAACTGCTGCAAGGATTGACGTGTTCAACAGTAAATAATTCATCACACTCATTATTATATTCTTCAAGCAACAATGGGAAAAGTAAAAAAATATAAAAAGAAAGCAGGCCGTTTCCTCAACAGCGACAGCGGCCAGCGGTTTTTCAACTTTGCCTACAGTATCGGTGCCGCAATCGTGATCTGGGGTGCGTTGTTCAAGATCTTGCACTTGACAGGCGGTAACACATTGTTGTGTATCGGTATGGGTACCGAGGTGATCATGTTCATCCTCACGGCTTTTGACAAGCCCGAGAAGGAGTACCACTGGGAAGAAGTATTCCCCGTGCTCGCCAGCAAGGACCCCGAGGATCGTCCCGACTTCACTGGCGGTGGCGGTATCATCATCGGCGGTGCAGGCGGTAATGAGGGAGGTGACGTCACCGTCAACGTGGCCGAGGCCAAGAGCGCTGTGGGCTTGCCCCAGGGCGTGAACCTGAGCGAAGAGGACACCATGTCGTTGAGCGAGAGCATCGCCAAGATGGCTGCCGCCAGCGACCAGCTCTCACGCATGGCCGAACTCACCGATGCCACCCAGCAGTACCTGAGTCAGATGGCAGGCATCAGCGAGCAGATGCAGAAGCTACAGGCCACTACCACCGCGTTGAACGAGGTGAGCCAGACCTTGTTGGGCAGCTACCGCGCTATCACCGACAACAGCCAGAACATCACCGAGAGCTCGACGGGCTATGTGGACCAGATGCAGGCGCTCAACCAGAATATCAGCGGCCTGAACACCATCTACGAGATCCAGCTCAAGAGCATCTCGTCGCAACTCGAGAACATCGACCGCGTGAACCGCGGACTCAAGGATATCCGCGACATGTACGAGAAGAGCGCTGCCGAGAGTGCACACTACTGTGATGAGACCGAGAAGATGGCACGCTACATGAAGCAGCTCAACAGCGTCTACGAGAAGATGGTCAAGGCCATGACCGTGAACATGTACCGTCCCATGCCGGGCATGCCCAACATCGAGCCCGACAACGACCAGGACGCGTGAACCGCAATACGATAACGAGAACCATTCCTGTTTTTTTACACGACAGTAGAGAATAAGATAGATGGCAACATCAAAAAATAAGAGCGTGAACCGCATGTCGCCGCGTGAGAAGATGATCAATCTCATGTACATCGTCTTGACGGCCATGCTTGCACTGAACGTGTCGAGCGACGTGCTCAACGGCTTCAGTCAGGTGGAAGACGGTTTGACGCGTTCTAACCGCACGATCACAGCGCGCAACCAGGGCCTCTATGGTCAACTCCAAGCCTTCAACGAGAAGAACCCCGAGAAAGGCAAGGTGTGGCTCGACAAGGCGACCGAGGTGGTGCGTGAGACCGACGCATTGTATAACTATATCGACTCGCTCAAGCTTGAGATTGTGCGCCATGCCGATGGCGAGGATGGGGACGTGAACAACATCCGCAACCGCGACAATCTGGATGCTGCCAGCGAGGTCATGCTCGCCGCAACAGGTGGCAAGGGCAAACTGCTCAGGGCGCGCATCGACAGGTATCGCCAGTTCGCGACCTCCTTCCTCGAGGATCCCGAGAAGCGCAAGAACCTGGAGACCGCACTCTCGACCGTTCCGCCCAAGACGACCAAATATGATATCAGCAAGAAGGTGTGGGAAGAGATCATGTTCGACAACATGCCCTGCATCGCCGCTGTCACCCTCTTGACCAAGTTGCAGAACGACGTGCGTTATGCCGAGGGTGAGGTCCTGAACCAGATGCTCACCAACGTCGACTTGGGTGACCTGCGCGTGAACCTGGTCAACGCCTTTGTGGTGCCCGACTCGCGCATCGTCATGCGTGGCACCAAGTACAGTGCCCAGATCGTGCTGGCCGCCATCGACACCACCCAGCGTCCTGTCGTCTATGTCAACGGCAGCCGCCTGGCCAACAACACCGGCCTCTATGAGGTGGGAACCAGCAAGGCTGGCACCTATGACTACTCGGGCTGGATCGAGGTGTTGGGACGTGACGGCAGCATCACCAAGCGTGACTTCAAGTCAAGCTACACCGTCATCGACCCCTTGGCAACCATCAGCGCCACGATGATGAACATGCTCTATGCCGGCATCAACAACCCCATCAGCATCGCTGTGCCGGGTGTGCCGCAAAACAGCATCAGCGCCACGATGACCAACGGAACGCTCACCAAGAGCGGCGACGGATGGATCGCACATCCCACCAAGGTGGGTGCCGAGTGTGTCATCTCGGTAACTGCCGAGATGGACGGACAGCGCACCAACGTGGGCAGCACCACATTCAGGGTGCGCAAGCTGCCTGACCCCACGCCCTTCATCACCTACAAGGACGCCAACGGACAGCCCAACCGCTACAAGGGCGGCAAACCCTTCTCCAAGGCACTGCTCATGGCGGCTGGCGGACTCGACGCGGCCATCGATGACGATTTCTTGAACATCGACTACAAGGTCATTTCGTTTGAGTGCGTCTTTGTCGACGCCATGGGCGACTATCACCCCGAGGTGAGCAACGGCGCCCAGTTCTCCGAGCGACAGAAGGAGCGCATGCGTCGCCTGCAGCATGGCAAGCGTTTCTACATCCGTGGTGTCAAAGCCACCGGCCCCGATGGAATCACCCGCGAAATCTCTCCCATGGAGATTATCATCAACTAATCGAAACAACACAATATCAATAACGAGAATATGAAAAGTCTTAGATTGATTATCGCCCTCCTGCTTGTCGGTATCGCCATCAGTGGCTATGCCCAAGATCCCAGAAAGAGGGGGAGTGGCAATGCCGATAAAAAGACTGAGTCCGTTGATAAGAAGGGCTCGAATAGCTCTAGCAGTTCCTCTTCATCATCCGGCGGTAATTTGCAACTCACTTCGCCCTCTGGCTCAAAGGACTTGACGAAACCAAGTGAGCCCACAGGTTCAAGGGATGTGTCTGGCTCAAGGGATGCGTCCGGCTCAAGGGACGTGTCTGGTTCAAGAGACCCCGAGAGGTCAAAGGAAGCCGAGATGTCAAGAGAGTCGTCCTCGAGGGAACCTTCAAGAGAGTCCTCTATGGAATCTTCCAGAGGGTCAAGAGAGGCTTCATCTTCAAGCGCCGGACGCCCCCAGGTGTCAAGGTCGGGCTCATCTTCAGCTTCGGGCAACGCTTCGTCTGGCGTCTCCAGGCGTGGACAAAGCGCTGGGTCTAAGCGCGGCAAGAAGGAAGGTGCCGAAGGCATTACCGACCGTCAGCAGTCGTTCTATGAGGTGAAAGAACCCAGCGATGCCGACCTCCAGTGGATGAAGGTCATCTACCGCGAGGTGGACCTCAGGAAAGGCAAGAATGCAGCCCTGCTCTATCCCGAGATGCCCAACCAGGACGGTGAGAACCTCTACTTTATCATCATGCGACTGCTTGCCAAGAACAAGATTTCGGCCTATGACTATCAGGACGAGATCTTTGATGAGAAGCACAAGGTCAATGTGGGTGAGATGTTCGACAACTACGGCATCTACTACACCGAGGCCAAGGGCAGCACCCAGAAGGCTCCCCTCTATGACTTCGAGGACGCCGACATCCGTGCCAACCAGGTGCTCAGCTACTATATTATCGAGAAATGGGAGTTCGACACACGCAGCAACCAGATGAAGGCTCGCGTCGAGTACCTGTGCCCCGTCCTCCATCAAGAGGATGACTGGAGCGGCGAGACAGGTCGCTATCCCATGTTCTGGGTGAAGCTCAACGACATCCGCCCCTACATGGCTCGCCAGTATGTCTTCACCGACGATGACAACAACCTGGCACGCTACAGCATTGACGACTTCTTCAAGCTCAACATGTACACCGGCAGCATCATCAAGACCAAGAACCTGCGCAACCTCTCGCTCAAGCAGATGTTCCCCGAGGAGGAAGCCTACAAGCACGCCCAGGACAGCATCGAGCAGCGCCTGCGCAGCTTCAACCAGGATTTGTGGGTGCCCGCACTGGATGTACTGCAGGCCCGCGCCGAGGCCGAGGAGAAAGCCCGCGCCGAAGCCGAGGGTGAACTCACCGAGGATGAAGAAGGCACCGAAAAGGTAGAAACCGACGGTGGCAACGACGAGGAGAAGGAGAAGGTGACCCGCACCACCAAGCGTGGCAGCAAGTCTAAGGACACCAAGTCCACTTCCAAATCCAAGTCAAAGGCCAAGACCAAGAAAACCAAAGTCAAGGAGCGCAAGCCCAAGACAAGCACCCAGACTGTCAACACCGGCGTCCGCTCGGTGCGCAGCCGTCGCAACTAACCCGTCGATCAATCGCTTATTCATATGCGCCACAAGGTCAATCGTCCTTGTGGCGCTTTCGCTTATTCATCACATGCCAGTAACATTTCTTTTGTTTTTTTTGAACTTTGAGGATTATTATTTACTTTTGTGGGTGACAGGGAGAATCAATGTGAGATGAAAGTGATGAAATCAATACTACTGGTCTTGTTCTTTGCTGTGACATTAAGCGTGAGCGGAGCGGTTATTGGCGAGGATGCTGCCAGTCAGGCAGCATCAAGATTCTTGTCATCTGGAAAGCATGTTGGTCTCAATGCGCTATGTGTTGATTTGGAATTGGTGCATTTCCAGCCTTCTGCAGTCAAATCGGGCGCCGCCGATTACTATGTTTTCAATACTCATGACCGGAGTGCGTTTGTCATCATCGCGGGTGATGATCGAGCCCATGAGTTGCTTGGCTATGGCGAGGGTGAGTTTGATACAAAAAGGATTCCCGATAATCTGCGTTGGCTGCTTGACCACTATGCCAAGCAGATAGAATACCTTCACGCCCATCCCGAGGAGGACTTCCCGATTCAGTCACCGTCGCCTCGCGAGAACCGGGATCTTGTTATCCCGGAGATGCTGACGACTAGATGGGGACAGGGCTCGCCCTACAATAATTTGTGCCCCACGGTTGATGGAAGGCTGTGTGCTACGGGTTGTGTGGCAACTGCAATGGCCCAAGTGATGAACTACTGGCAATATCCTGCGGGGTTGCCTGCGTTAGCCGCCTATTCCACATTGACAGAACATATCCCAGTGCCTGCCCTTCCTGCGAAATCCGTTCAATGGGAACTAATGCAGAACACCTACCCGCAAAATTCCTATGACGAGGAACAGGCCAATGCCGTCGCTATGCTGATGCGCTACTGCGGCCAGGCCTGCATGATGGACTATGGTATTGCAAGCAGCAGTGCGTGGTCCTGTAATCTGCTGAGTGCGTTCAAAACGTTCAGTTACAGCCAGCGTGCTGATTTAGTCAGCCGCGTTTTTTTTACTGATGATGAGTGGAGGTCAATGCTATTAGACGACCTTTCCCAGATGCGTCCAGTAATTTATACGGGGCATAGCTCATCTATCAATCACACTTTTGTTATAGATGGTTATGATGGTAACAAATACCACATTAATTGGGGATGGAACGGTTATCAAAACGGCTATTATGAACTTGATGCATTGACCCCTATGGGTCTTGTGCCCACCGAACCGCAAGAGATGATATACGGTCTCTCTCCTTTCTCTGATTCTCATGACTTTGATTTCATCAAGAACGGAATCGCTTATAAAGTCCTCGATGGAAACTCGACTGCTGTTGTCCACTCCAATTATTATAATGATGAAATTATTATCCCAGACACCGTCTGGTATAACGGAAAGGCCTATAGAGTAACTGAAATTGCAGCCAGTGCGTTTTATGGTAGTTCTGTAAAAAACATTGTACTGCCTCAAACGCTCATCACAATTGGCGAGTCAGCTTTCGGTAATTCGGATATTACTCAAATTATTATCCCCAACTCGGTTACAACAATCGGAAACAAATTATTCCAAAATTGCACAAGTCTCAAAAGCATTACAATCAACTCACCATTGACCGAAATCGTTCAAAGCATGTTTGAGGGCTGTACGGCTTTGACGGCTTTTGATATTCTGGAATCAATAACTACCATCAGTGACAATGCTTTCGCTGGAAGTGGCTTGATTGACATCACGCTTCCTCGATCAGTGTCAAGCGTCGGTAAGAGCGTATTCAAGGATTGTACCAGCCTCAATTCAGTTGCCTTCGGTTCAGACTCGCAATTAAGCATTATTGGACAAAGCATGTTTGAGGGTTGCGCCGCCTTGTCTGACATCGATATCCCTGAATCGATAACCACTATCAGTGAAAAAGCATTCGCCGAAAGTGGCATGACGGGTATTACGATACCTTCAGCAGTTTTAATTGTTGGCAGTAGCGCTTTTAAAGATTGTTTTCAGTTGTCATCCCTGGAACTGCAGGGGAATGCACTAACGATTGGAAGTGAGGCATTTGCAAGAGCTCCATTGACTGATATCACCTGTTCGGCGATTAGACCACCCACAGCCAATGTGAATTGTTTCAGTTCTGAAGTGTATGGGGACGCTACATTGCATGTGTTGCAGCAGTCAATAGGTCGTTATCAGGACACTGAGCCGTGGAAAAGTTTTTCCCACACTGAAATCTTCGTTGACAGTACATTGATACTTGTTGACGACATGTATTATCGTCAAAGTAGTGATACCACCCTCACCTTGTGCTTTAATCAATGTGGCGAAGAAACGGTTGAGATTCCAGAGACAGTGCTGTATGAGGGGCGCACTTTCACCGTTGATGCCATCGGCAATTACGCCTGTTGGAATAATCATGACCTCATCAAACTTATGATTCCTCAAACTGTCAGGGTGCTTGGTATTGGCGCTTTTTCAGGATCTGACAATCTAACGGTGGTTACCATTATGTCACAGGATCTGTCAATGGGTGATAATGCTTTTGACGGCACGGCCATTAGGTATTTGACATGTATGAGCGAGTTTCCACCGTTGGGAAATGCGAGTTGTTTCCCTATGTTGGTTTATACAAAGTCGATACTTGTTGTTCCTGCTTCTTCATTATCTTTATATAGGGAGACTGATCCTTGGTCTAGATTTTCAAATATCGTTTCATTTGACGGCGATTTGGTCATGGATGGTGATTATTGCTATTCTCTAAAGAAGGACCATGTGGCCCATATTATCAGGTATTTTGGAAACAACCAGCATGTGGCCGTTCCCGAAACCGTCGTCATTGATGATGTGGCCTACACGGTTAGGGCAATCGGTGACAATGTGTTTCAAAGCCATAGTGAAATTAATTCGGTCGCGCTTCCTGCTACAGTTCGCCATATCGGAGCATATGCATTTGACCAATGCAGTCATTTGAATGGAATTGTTTTTCCTGATTCGTTGGAGTACATAGGTGACCATGCTTTTGCAAATTGTAGTAAATTGGCCGAGATTGCTCTGCCGAATTCTGTGAGATATATGGGTTGTGGAGCATTTTTATCTGATACTCAATTAAGAAAGGCATCGTTGGGTAATGGGATTAAGGTGATTGCTGACTCTACGTTTGCCAAATGCTCTAATCTGTTTCAGGTATCATTGGGTGACAGCGTTCGGTCTATAGGGAAGTTGGCATTTTACTTATGTGATATGTTAAACAACATTAGCATGCCCTCGTCTCTGTCCATGATAGATTCGTATGCTTTCTTTGGTTGCTCACGATTGAAACATCTTTACATTTCGGATATGGCTGCTTGGTGCGGTGTTAGTATTGTGGATGGATACGGTTCTCCATTCAACGCATCGTCGGGGCATTTGTATCTTAATGGGGGAGAAGTCATCGATTGCAGGATTCCTGATGGTGTGGCAGCCGTCAATGATTATGTGTTTATGGGATACTCGAGCATTGAGCGCGTTGTGATGCCCGCCACTGTGACATCTATTGGCAAGGAAGCGTTTGGGTATTGCAGTTCACTCACCACGATTAACTTGCCGAACGGCTTGACCCGATTGGGTGATGGTTGCTTCCGGAATTGTACTAAGTTAGAAAGTATCATTATTCCAGACAGTGTTACGAGTATAGGGTTTCAAGCGTTTTGTGATTGTTCGTCGCTATCGGAGTTGCGGTTTGGTAAAGCATTGTTGTCAATAGGGGTATATGCATTCTTTCGTTGTGTCGCTTTGACATCATTGGAGTTTCCCGATGCACTGCAAGAATTGGGATACCGTGCCTTCTATCAATGTTCCAATGTGTCGACAATCAATTTCGGCAGTGGCCTCAAGGTTATTGGGGGAAATGCTTTTGAACGTTGCACTGCACTTACTGAGTTGGAGTTGCCTTGTGGGGTGACTGAAATCGGTTCTTGGGTATTCAACCACTGTTATAACTTGACAAGTGTCATTTTGCCAGATTCCATCATGATTATAAGTAAGGGATTGTTCAATTATTGTTCTAATTTGCAGCACATAGAGATTCCCAAGTTGGTGTCATCTATTGAGGATGGGGCATTCACTGGCTGCTCCTCGTTGAATAGCATAGTTGTGAGGCCGGAAGAACCCCCAATTATTGTGTGGCACTCTTTTGATAATGTGAACTATCAGAACGCTATGCTGCTTGTTCCTAAACAATCGGTACAGGCCTATATGGCAGCCCCTGAATGGAAACGATTCAATTCGATTGTTGGCGTTTGCATGGACGAAACGGCGGGAGATTTGAACTGTGATAATGAGGTGAACATTGCCGATATCAATATCCTGATTGATGCTATCCTGACGGGAGAGATGGATCCCCTGCTGGACGTGAATGGAGACGGGGAGTTGAATGTGGGAGACATCAACGAGGTCATTTCGATTATTCTTCAGCCTAATTAAGGTACTGGCCTGCGTGAATGAGCGTGCGTCATCACTTCATCGCATGTAACATCAATGCCCCTTTACCCCTCTGGTCTCAGTGGGGGTGCTGACGCAGGACGATGCTTTCGTCTTCGGTTTTTTTACAGGTGAGGAAAAATATTTTCATTTTTTCTTTGTCCATTGGGGAAAGAATGAGTAACTTTGCGGCGCTAAAAATCGGAAGGAGGTTGTAAATCCTGATTTAAGACACTGATTATCAATACATATCAACTCAAATTGGCATCGCTCGGCACGTGACTCACCGGCGATGCGTCATCCATGCGGGTCACAAAACAGGAGATTATCCAAACAATTAAATACAACAAAAACATTAAAACAAAACAAACTTATTATGATTATTGTTCCCGTTAAGGAAGGCGACAACATCGAGCGCGCCCTCAAGAAATTCAAGAGAAAAACCGAAAAGACTGGTGTCATCAAGGAATTACGCACCCGTCAGGCATTCCAGAAGCCCTCTATCACCAACCGCAAGAAGATGATGAAGGCCGTGTATGTGCAGCAACTGCGCAACCGTGAGGAGTAATCACGCTCGACACGATATTCAAGACAGGAGCAGGCAGTTTTGCCCGCTCCTGTCATTTTTTTGGCCTAAAATTTGCAATTAAGAAAAATAGTTGCTAACTTTAGCACGTCAAAACTGAACATGTCGCCCCATGAGGGGCGGCTGCGAGATTTTAGTATGACAAGAGTTTGCCTATGAACGCAACAGTCGAAAGATTCCTGCTATACCTGCGCAACGAGCGCAACCTGTCATGGAGAACGGTGGACCTGTACCGCCGCGACCTCGACCAGTGGGTATCCTATGCGACTGCTGGCGGTCATCCCCTTGATGTGGCTTCAGTCACCTCGGGCGACTTGCGCGCCTGGCTCATCGAGCGATCGTCGCACGGCGATTGCCCCGGCACCCTGCGCCACAAGGTGCAGGCCCTCAGGGCGCTCTATCGCTACCTGCTGCGGCGAGGCGAGGTGACATCCAATCCCGCCGCCCAGGTTGAACTCGCCAAGTTGCCCAAGCCCTTGCCTCGCTTTGTCCGCGAGCAGACCGTCAACACGGTCCTCGATGCCGACATCGACATGCAGGACTTCACCCAGGTGCGTGACCGCCTCATCGTCATGCTCCTGTATGAAACGGGCATCCGCTTGAGCGAGCTCATCGGACTGCAGGATGCCGCTGTCGATGTGACGAAGCGCGAGCTCAAGGTGCGTGGCAAGCGCGACAAGGACCGCATCGTCCCCTTCGGTGATGAATTGGTGCAGTGGATCGAGACCTATCGAGCCTTGCGCGCCACCGTCGGTGCCGAGTGCGGCAACCTGCTCGTCACGCTCAAGGGCAAGCCGCTCTATCCGTCGCTGGTCTATCACGTCGTGCATGACTCGTTGGCTCAGGCCGGCGGCAACGGCAAGCTCAGCCCGCACGTGCTGCGTCACACCTTTGCCAGCGTCATGCTCAACCACGGCGCCGAGCTCAACAGCGTCAAGGAACTCTTGGGACACGAGAATCTCGCAGCGACACAGGTTTACACCCATGTGACACTCAGTGAACTACAACACAATTATGAACTCGCCCATCCACGGGCACTAAAAAAAGGAGGTTATTATGGATATTAAGATCAATGCCATCCACTTCGAAGCAACCGAGAAACTGAATGACTTCATCAACAAGAAAGTCGAGAAACTGGGTAAGTATAACGAGGAGATCTCTAATGCCGAGGTCATTCTCAAAGTAGTGAAACCCGAGACTGCCATGAACAAGGAGGCGTCAGTGCGCCTGAACGTACCCCGCAGCGAGGACCTCTTCGCCAGCAAGGTGGCCGACACTTTCGAGGAGGCAATCGACAACTGTGCCGATGCCCTCAAGCGCCAGTTAGAAAAAGGCCGCAACCGCTAATCTAGTCCAGGACATATTAGAAGACATAGGGCGTCCCCTGCCAGCACACCGCTGCCGGCAGGGGACGCAATTCCAACAACACGGCAAATCCTGCGCCACCCATGCCGCCCCACAGCGAAAGGCCCCGTTAGGGGCCGCCAGGGCATAGGCGGGGGGTGTAACGAGGCGAAGCCGAGTGAAACCCCCGTGATTGAGGCCATGATTCGTCCAAGCCCCATCGGGGCGGCAGTGGGTTCTTGATCTCTTTTGCCCCTTTTGTTCTGGTCTATGAAACTACGCAGCCGCCTGGCCGCAATTTTCTCCCCCTTTTTATATTATTAATGTATTGCCCCCAGCGCTGTGCAAACATCGTGCAAAATGTCATGGACGACCAGTTTGACTATAATTAATTGATTATCATTGTTTTGTGTGCAATACTGGCAACCCGTTGAAAAGTTTTTTGAAAAAAAAGTTCAAAAAAGTTTGTCAGTTCAGAAAAAGGTCGTAATTTTGCACCCGCTAACGAGAACGCCCCGTATCTCAATAGCGCAACGATAGATGCCTCTTTAGCTCAGTTGGCCAGAGCACGTGATTTGTAATCTCGGGGTCGTTGGTTCGAATCCGACAAGAGGCTCAAGATAACACAATGGGTAGATTCCAGAGTGGCCAAATGGGGCAGACTGTAAATCTGCTGCGTCATCGCTTCGGTGGTTCGAATCCATCTCTA
>JAEEGL015370284.1_pt1 | contig 57453 bp, 27 predicted proteins | sample 9134231 | NCBI WGS metagenome assembly JAEEGL01 (sample SAMN16246548, study PRJNA631951) | gut metagenome | biome: gut microbiome; feature: rumen; material: fiber-attached | host: Bos | place: Iran: Karaj | collected 2018-10
GCTGTGAGCTGCCATTCTTGACACACTTCATCTGGAAGGAGTATTTGTCGCCACCGGTTGTGCGGAAGGCCAGCGGTTCATTGGCAGCCACCTGGTAAGGCTTGTCGCTACTGATCTGTTTGGTCTGGATGTTACCGTTGCTGTCCTTCACGAAGCGGTAGAGTTCTACGCCTCCAGTGAGCATGCTGGCATCAACCGTATAGTCGAAGGGCAGTACCCAGGGCTCGTAGGCACCGTTCGTACCACGGCGCACGTAGGTAATCTGATCGACCGTCACCTCTGCCGGGCAACTGAAGCGTTCACCGTCGTTGATGGTCAGCGAGGCGACATGGTTATCAGCGGCATCAATGGTCTTGCTGCCCAAGATGACTTCCGGTCCCACAGCGTCGAGTATTCCCTTGGCATAGACGGGGTATTCCGCCAGCATACTCGAGGCTTGCTCTCTCAGGGAAGCATATTCAGAATGGTTGTCGGGATCTACCCATGTCCAGCAGGACACATTTGTACGATTCTGATTACTGATGTGATATACCGTTTCACCACTGATAAGACGACCCGTTGCAGAGCAGTGGTCGACGACACTCTTGGAATTCACCTTCAGCGCAATGCCGGCAAGCTCAGGGTCATCCCCGGGGTCAAGTTCGCGAACGGTTCCACGGAAGTGGCAGTCGCTGACGGTTCCCCAGCATCTATAGGCTATGCCTCCGAAGTCTTTCCAGGTGGCCACGTCCGTCTCTACCCGCAGATGCTTCACCGAAGCTTCATCCCTGACAGTATAAAAGAGTCCTTTGCTGTTGGACAGGCTACTGTATCTGATGGTGTGTCCGCATCCATCAAAGTGTCCCCAGAGGTCGAAAGACTTGGCACTGCCCCATTCACCAAGGTCAATGTCCTGCATCAGATAGAGATTACCATCCTTCTTTCCGTAGGTCACGAAATCTTTCCTGTCGTAGATGGCATAGCCCCACTGTGCATACAGTTCCATATCGTTGTAGGGCTTGATGATGTCGCCGTGCTGATAGGCTGCTCCCCCTCCGTCGGCACGCTCAGTCCATTTGGCGGCAGAGGTGCCGTCGTCATTTATCCGGTCAACAGGATTGAACGCAAACGCCATGTAGCTTTCTTCTTCCGAGTGTTGGCGGTAGGCTAGGATGGTATCCTTGTTGTCCGAACCATCGTTATAGTGAAGCGTAATGGTGATGGTCTCAGGCGCTGCCGAAGCGTTGGAGTATATCTCTTGCCTGGTCTGCTCGTTGAGGTAATGGTATACAGTGCCATGACGCTCGCCGAATACCGGCAGGTCATCCGCACCTAATGTCTGTCGCCATACGGCATTCTCGCTCTGCGCACCATTGAGCAGCCAGCACACCTCGCCCGAAGCAAAGCGCTCGGCATTCATGCCTGGTTTGGAATCCGTGACATTGGCACCTGCCTCGCTGAACAGCCGGTTTCCGTCGGTATAGCAGTTGCTGATGACGGTGCCGCTCTTCGTGTCGCTGCAGATGTGAGCAGTTCTGGTGGCCTTGAGCGTGTTGTTAAGAGTGAAGCAGCTCCTGATGGCAGCCTGGTCGAACATGTCGGCAACGACAGCTCCCGCAACGCTGACCTTGTCGCTGGTCACCTTACAATCCTTGACGAAGCAGTAGGTGATGGTTCCACGGCCACTCAGACGACCGGCAATGGCACCTATGCGTGCGTTGTCGTTCATGCCCTCGATGGTCATGTTCACCACGCCCAGACGGGTCACCTTACCGGTTACCATGCCGAAGGTACCTGCCGTCAGATTATCGGCTGACGACTGGATGACGCCATTGCGGATGACAAAGCCACCACCGTCGTAGGTGCCGCTGAAGGGGTGTACACCAGTGCCGATGGGCTTCATCGTCACGTCGGTCAGGTAGATGTCGGCCTCCTGCCTCACGTAGAAATCGGCTTTACCCGTCAAGTAGATATATTCAGCCAAGTTCTTCAAGTGGGTGCTGGTGGCCACCCTGTACGGGTCAGCCTCAGTACCCTCGGCCTCCAGTCGCCATTGGGCGTAGAGTGTCAGCTCATCATTCACCATCACCGGGCCGTCCTGCTCGTATGCCGTTCCGCTGCCGTTGGCTGCGGTATTCCATCCCGAAAGTACGAAGCTCTCGTGCGTCATAGTCAGGTCGGCCAACGACCGGTAAGAACTCTTGACGACGTCAACGTCCTTGTTTCCGTTGCTGTCGAAGACGTTCACCAAGTGCAGCTTGACGGTCTCGGCAGTAGCACTGTTGCTATACACCACATCGCTGTCGAACTCGTGGCGATACACCACGGCATGGCTGTCGCGCAATACGGGCAGACTGTCAGCACCCAAGGTCTGATACCACACAACACTGTCGGTGAGAACGCTGTTCAACTGATAGCACAGCTCACCACCGAGGAATGTGAAGTCGCTGGTGGACGCATCGGTGAAGACGAGGTACTGCGAGGCCGAACCGCTCATCTCGCCAGCGATAGCGGCGGCATGCTGCTGACCATCGACCACATTGTGATAGCCATAGCAGGACACCATCTGCGAGGCATCAGCCTGCTGGCCGACCAGGACTCCCGCCGCACCACCGTCTCCGGCGAGCGTGACGCTGTTGTCGCGGGCATAGCAGTGGCGCAGCTGTCCGTTGCCGCTCAGTCGTCCGGCAAAGGCACCGACGTTGCCAGCCGTTCCCGTAAAGGTGCTGTTCACGATGCCGAGTCGCTGCACGGTGCCGCTGACATTGCGGAAGAGTCCTACCTCCGAGGCGTCAGTGCCAGCCACCTTCAGGTTGCCGATGGTGTGCCCGCAGCCGTCATAGACGCCCTCAAAGCTTTCCACAGTGTCGTCAATGGGGGTAAACCGCTTACCGGCCATGTCGATGTCAGCCGTCTGACGGACATGTATCTTGCTGTCGCCGGTCACGCGGACATACTCGCCCACTGTCAGGAGGTCGTCGGCACTGGCCACCTCGATGGGGCTTTCGGCTGTGCCGATACCGAGCGAGCGAATGTCTTCCGGCAAGACGGTGGCCATGAGGTCCAGTCCGTTGTAGTTGTTTGCGCCATCGGTCACAAACTGTATCGTCATCTTCCTGCCCGTACTCATCAGACGGCCTATGTCCTCAGCGACGCCGTCCGATGAGCTGAAGAAGACATCGCTATAGCCGTCGCCGCTCTTGGCACGGGCGTTGGTCAGCCTCGTTGCCGACGTGTCGTCACCGTCGTAGACCGTCATGTAGTCGACGGCCTCGCCATCGCTGAGTGCCTCGGTAGCTACGGTTCCCGTCAGACTGATGACGCAGCCCTCGGGAGCCACCAGCGTGAGCTTGCCGTCGTAGTCGGTGCCGTAGGGCTTGATGGGGCCGCTGGCATCGTGGATCCTGAAGAAGAGGGTGTCTGCCGACAGTTCCACCTCTGACGTTTCCTCGTCGTCGGGTATGGTCATCTGCCAGTCGGCATAGAGTGCCTGACTGCCTGTGGGCAGCATCGCTCCGTTGAAGGGATAGAACGTGCCCTTGCCGTCCTCCCGTGTGTTCCAGCCGGCCAGGAAGTAGTATTCACGCTCAAAAGTGTAAGGTGCGAACTTGAAGTCAGGTACGTAGCAGCTGTCGTCAGCCCTGAAGGCCTGCACCGTTTTCACCTCGTCGTCGTCATTGTTGGCATGCAGCGTGAGCAGCACCGTCTGCGGTATGTCGGTTGCATTGGTGTACAGCGTCTGCTCGTTCAGCGTGTGGCGATACACCATGTCGTGCCTGGAGTCGGGCGTGGGCAGACTGTCCGTCCTGATGGTCTGACGCCACACCGTGTCGCCGCTCTTCGAGCCGCCGAGCAGCCAGCACAGCTCACCACTGACGAAGCGGCTGGCGTCAACATCCCTCTCGCTGTCGGTCATATTCTTGGCACCGCTCTGCTGTTCGGCACAGAGTGAGCCGCCGTCCGTGAAGACGAGGCTGGCCGAGGCCCCGCTGCCAATGTTGCCCACCACGTCGCCGAAGCGGTTGCGCCCGTCGTTCTGTCCCACCACGTCATTCTGGTAGCCGTAGCAGGACTCCATGCGGGCGTTGTCGGCCAGCTCGCCCACCAAGCCGCCCACGACCACCCCGGCGTTGCCGTTGAAGTCGACGGTGCTGCCCCTGACAAAGCAGTCGCGCAGCACACCGCTGCCCGTCACCTTGCCGGCAAAGGCTCCCAGGCGGGTGACCTTGTTGTCGGCGCGGAACGTGCTGTTCTCAATGCCGAGCCGCTCGACGGTACCAACGATGACGTTGAAAAGCCCCATCGAGCTGCTCCCATAGTTGAGCATGCTCACGTTTCTGACGACATGGCCGCCGCCGTCGTAGTGGCCCTCGAAACCGGGTGTGCAGGTGCCGATGGGAACCATCAGCGAGTCCTGCAGGTCGATGTCGGCAGTCTGGACGATATAGAAGTCGCTACGCCTCATCAGTCCTATGGTCACGACGATGTCCTGCAGGTCCTTGGCGGTGGCTATCTTGTAAGGCTCCTCGCGGGTGCCCCTGCCCAGCCGGTCGATGTTCAGCAGGTCGTTGGTGAAGTTGCCGTTCTGGCAGAACACGATGGCGTGGCCGTCGGCCAGCACGGGTGTCACGTCCCTTTCGAGCGTCTGCCGCCATACGGGCTCTGGCGATGGAGTGCTGTTGTTCAGCGCGTAGCAGACGTCGCCGCCGGCCAGCGTGTTGTACTGCTCGTTGGCGCTGGAGTTCGTTACCGTGCCGTGCGCGTTGCCGCCTACCAGGGCGTTGCCGTCGGTGAAGCACCGGCTGATGGTGGTGGCGCGCTGCGTGTCGCCGCAGACGTATCCCACGCGGCTGGCCTGCAGCGTGTTCTGATAGCCCAGACAGTTGCTGACGACAGCCTGGTCGCACAGTTCGGCGGCCACGGCCCCCGCTACTCCGTCGCTCCCGTCGTGCCGGATGGTACAGTTCCTGACGAGGCAGTTCGTCACCCTGCCATCGCCTCTCACACAGCCGGCGATGGCTCCGATGCGGGCGCGGTCGCCGTCGGCCTTGAAGGTCGAATGCTCCACGCAGAGGCGGCTGACCGTACCGCTGACGGTGCCGAACACCCCTGCCACGGAGTCGCCACTGACGCTGCCGTTGCTGATGGTGTGACCGCCGCCGTCGTAGCAACCGTCGAAGGCGTCGCTGCCGATGGGCGTCCACGCGGCACCGCCCATGTCGATGTCGGCCGTCTGCAGAAAGCAGATGCCCGTGCTGCTGTTGCCGCTGTTGCAGTAGTCGGCTATCAGCCTCATGTCTCTCTCGCTGCCTACCAGGTAGGGGTCATCGCCTGTCCCGCTGCCAGCAAGCGTAAAGATGCTCATGGAGGCATTCGAGAATTTGATGCCGTCGCTATACACGCGCTTGCTTTCGCTGTCGAGTACCGGATAGGCGTCGGGGTGAGGCTGGTCGGCCAAGTCCTGATACCACGTGACGTCTGACGCCGTCCTGTCGTTCAGCAGCCATGTAATCTCGCCGCCGGCCATGCGGCTGTCCTCGACGTCAGACTCGCAGCGGGTGGCATGGCCGTAATTGTTGCCAAACATTTTCCCGCCTTTGGTGAAACACATATCGACCTTGGCCGCCTCATGGACGGTACCGCAGAAAGCGCCTGAGGTGCTGCCGCTGACGCTATTGCCGGACTCATGGCAGTAGCTCAGGCTCGTCAGCTGCTCCATCTCGCCCACCAAGCCGCCAGCGCAGGGGGCTTCGACGGTCACGTTGGCAGCATAGCAGTGGCGTATCGAGCCTGCCACCGTCAGTTCACGGTCGTCTCTCATGAGCACGCCGGCTATGACACCGCCGCGCACCCCGTCATAGCTGTTGCTGACCGTAATCTCCTCGGCACCCAGATGGTGGATGCAGCCCGTCACCCTTCCGAAGAGGCCGACAGCCGAGCCATCGTTCTCCGCAGGGTGTGGCGACGCGACGGCAATGGTGGCCCTGCTGATCAAGTTGCCGCCTCCATCGTAGTCACCCTCAAAGAAGCGGGTGTGGCCGATGGGGGTCCACTCGCTGCCCCTGCCGGTGTTGGTCAGTACGTCAGAGACATTCACGTCGCCGTCCTGCCGGAAATACACGCCACGGGTGTTACCGCCGTTGTTTACATAGTCGGCCAACGACAGCAGCTGGGCATTCCTGATGATGAACGGGTTGCCCTTGGTGCCGTTGCCTTCGGGGAAGATGTCGCTGTAGTCGTTCCACCGGCCATAGAGGTTGGTGGTGCCGCTACCAATGCTAAACTCATCGAACGACGCCTTTGAAGAGCCGTTGCAATTGCTGTTGGTAAACCACGACGCCACGTATTTGTCCGTAGCGGTCAAGCCCAGCGTGTGGGTCGTCGGAATACTGACGGAGAGCGTGCCGTTACTCCTATTAGACTTATAACTGGCAGTCGCAGTTTTCTGAACCTGGCCACCGGCTTGGCTCATCACGTTAAACTGAAGGGTGTAATGATTGTTATCGACAGGCTGACTATTAGCTGGCGTACCTCTGTAACCGGCAGAGCCGCCGTCATGCCATTGGTTACTTGTGTCCCAGCCGCCGTCATCTGTATACTTATCACGACTTGATCTCAGGTTATCTGCTCTGCTAGCAGCATCATAAGGGTTACTCAGTTCGGTAGTACCACCGTCGGGAGCCGAAGAGCCATTACCATTCACGCCTCCCTTGCCGCCTTTTGCCCCGGCATGGTGGTATTTATTTAGCGTACCGGAGTAATGGGTATAAGTAGTGTTACCTGCAGCACCACCGCCGCCGCCGCCACCACCGCAGCCTCCAGTACCGATGCCATAGGCAGCACCGCCGAAGCCGCCACCACCGCCGCCGCCACCGCCAGCAGCTATATACAAATTTGCGCCTGGATGTGCGGCAGCACCTGAACCAGCCGTGCCAACACCACCACTTGAGCCTTGGCTGCCGCCCGTGGCAGTCACGTCGAGACCGAACGTCTGCTCAACATAGAGCGTACCCATAGCATCGGCACTGCCACCGGTGCCACCGGATTTTCCGTTAACACCCTGAACGTCCGTCCAGCTCCCTGAGCCTCCATTGTGATGAGAGCCAGAGCCACCAGAGCCACCAGCTGCACCGCTAGTGCCGATGCCAGCACCGGCACCGCCGCCACCGTGGCCGCCAGAGCCACCTGAGCCACCGTAGATTCCGTCACTACCCTGGTATGCGCTATTTCCGTTGCTACCATTGCCGCCATCGGCAGCACGACCACCCTGTGCTACCACTTTGCCGCTGCCTTCCAAGTAGAGCGTGCTGCCCTGTGGCAGGAGGATGCCTGCACCGCCGCCATCACGCCCCGAAGCATCGCCGCCAGTGGCGGTGAGCGTGACTCCCTTGGGAATATAGATATGTACGACGGCACCCGGCTCGACGGTCAGTCCGTTTCCGCACGATGTGTTTTTAAACGCTACGTCGCGGGTGACATAGTAATAACCCGTCGTAAGCCGCTTTCCAGAAGAGGAGCCCTCCGACAGACAGACCCAGTGTCTGCCCATCACTGGCACGGCCTTGCCATCAACAATATGCCATGAGCCCGACAGTCTGCCGTTCATGATGTCTGCCACCTCGTTCTGGTCGTTCTTATTGTAGTGATCCACATTCGTCCAGCCGTGTTGGGTGACGGTGAGACTGCTGCTGTTGGTTCCCCAGGAGTGCCAGGTGCTACCATCGTGCCATAAGCCGTAGAACATCTGCGCAGCGTATGGCGAGCCTTGGTCGTAGACACGTTTTATGTTCCAGCTGCCGCCATTGTTGGCCCATCCAATGATGTCGCCTGCATACGTACCACTTAAACTTTTTGTTGTTACCTTGCCGTCGAAGCGACAGTCGTTCATAAATATATTGGCTCTGTTAGAATGCCCGATGATGCCACCGGCATGGGTACTCGTCGAGGTGACCTCTGTAGATATCCATACACGGCTGATGGTGACGTTGGGAGAACCGTCAATACAGTAGCCGATAAGTCCGGCGCAGTGGATGCCGCCCTTGATATTGCCCGTTACGTGCAAATCCCTGATGGTGGTATTGCCAACATAGCGGAATGGGGCAACAGCCTCATTGTCACCTAAATCGGTGCTGATAGTCAGTATATGGCCGTTGCCATCGAATACGCCACTATAGGCATAGTTTTTTCCCCAGCCAATAGTAACATCGACCGTGATGTCGGCCTCCAGGCGGGCATCAACCGAATACTGCCCCTTGGCGGCCTCGACCATATCACGGAACTTGATCCAGTCCTCGGCAGAACGGATGACAATAAATTCAGATTTAGCCGTAGCCTTCTCTATCCATAACGTGCTGCCGAAGCCGAGCAGCATCGTCAGAGCCAATAATAACTTTTTCATCTGCTGAAAACTTTTCGTCCGTTCGTCACAACAATACCCTTGTACGATGGGCCGACGCGCTGACCGTTGAGGTTGTAACAACTTTGAACCTTGAATTGTGAATTGTCAACAGTCTCAATGCCTGTCGTTTCTGTTGCCCCGATGAACTCAACACGCACCCGATTGCCCATCAGCGGCAGGAGTTCGTAGGTGTCGGTGTTAAGCACCGTGATGCAATAGCTCATAGGAGCCGTGCGGCGGCTGTCGGTAGCCGTAGCATAGCTAAACGACTGGTCGAAGTAGTTGTCATCGAACGTCATGCAGCCGAACTCTGCCAAGTCGGTGTAGCGCTCAGAAGCAGGCAATGGCCAGACATCAAGGCGATTGCCGAACGACGCACACCAGTAGTGAGTCATGTCGAAGGGCTGCAAGTAATCGTTGTCATCATCGTCATCGTCGTCCAACAACATTTGAACCAATGACAGCGTGAGCAGTGAGTCAAGTTCGGCACCCGTCCTCGCATCTGCCAACGGCTCGGCATCGGAACGCTTGGCACGGACCAGCAGGGGTAGTGCCGACGGAAGATCCATGCGGCTGTCAACCAGCTGATAGACGAGCGATACGGCCGATAGCGGTGAGTCGGTGTCCTCGCCGAAAGCCTCGGAGCGGATGTCTGTCAGACAGGCCACCTCGTAATTGTCGAGCATGCGGGCGGTGACGCTCTGCGGCTGGCGTGGGTCGAGGAATACGGGCTGCCAGCCATCGGCCACAGCTGACGGGAGGCGGCGCGGCGCAGTGGTGGACTGTCGGCCGTCCGTGGCGTTTTCACTCCCTGCCCACCACGTGTCGTCGTAGGTTACCGGTTTCTGCGAGTCCTTGTTGTAGAACTGCAGATAGTAACGGAACGGCTGGATGTCGGTGCCGTCGGCTGCGAGGCAGAAGGCCTGCACGGACTTATCCCATGTATATGCGAGGGGCTCCCTGGCCTTCGCTGCCGGTATGCCGTCGTAGGTGGCATAGACGATGCCTATATCCCGGACTGAGGAATATTGCCTGATGCAGTCACTATAGGTTGCCTTGAGGGTGATGGCACCGTTGCTGCTGGTCAGCACGAAGGTCTTCGTGCCGCCGCCGTCGCTTCTGACCATCCACGGCTCGTTGGCAGCATAGCTGACCGTGACAGGCGTGCCGGCAAGCGTCAGCGTATTGGCCGGGCCGATGTCAGGCATGTTGTTGTTTTCCACTATCCGGTGGTATTCAAACGTGCCGTCGCCGGCTATCTGGTCGAAGGCGAACGGAAGCACCCACGGCTCACAGGCCGTCATGGCCCGACGCTCGTAGTTGACGCGGAGTACCTGCACGTCGGCCGTACAGCTGAACGGTTCGCCGTCGGTAATGGTGAGTTCGGCCAGCCGCTCGCCCCTCGGCACACGTACGGTATCGCTGCCGGTGACGATGGTGACGGAAAGCTGGTCGACGATGCCCTGGGCATAGACGGGATAGTCCTGACGGGCGGCTTCAGCCTGCGCCAGCAACTCTTGGTACGAGTCGCCCGACGCGGAACTGATCCAGACGCTGTTCTTGATGTTGGCATCGGTCTGCGCACACAGCGGATGCTCGTCGACAGCGGCCTGACAGTCCCTTGAGGTCAGTACGCCCGTGGCAGAACAGTGGTCGATGAGTCCCTTCCTGCCCACCTTATAGGCTATTGCGGCCACGAGGTTCTCGGAAAGTCTCGGAGAGGGGACTTTGGTAATGCTGCCCGTGAAGTGACAGTCGCGTATGGTGCCGTTGTTGCGATAGGCTATCCCGCCACAGTCGTCGTTCGACTCGACTTTCCCGACGACGCGCAGTCCCTCCAGCAGGGCGTTGTTCATGACCTTATAGAACAGTCCCTGGCAGGAACCCACGGCATCATACCTGATGGTATGGCCACCGCCATGGAAGCTGCCGTTCAGGCTGACCTTCGTGTTCCAGTTGTTCAGCTCAATATCGCTGGCAAGAATGAATTTTCCCGACTTGCCGCTGATGTCGGCAAACTGTCTGGCGTTATGGACGAGGGTACCGGTCTTCGTCGTGAAGGTGACAAGAACGTCGTGGCCAGGCATGGTGAACGAGAAGGAATATCCGTTCTCGGTGTCGTCGTCGAAGGGGCAGCAGCGTGCGTCGCTGCCGTCAGGCGCCGAGACGACGATGCCGTCCAGGTGGCAGGTGTCGTCCACCGTCAGGCTTCCCCTGACGATGGCGCCCTGTGGGGCAGTCCTTGGCGCAATGCTGACGTTGCTCACCTGGCAGGGTGCCGACCAGCCGACCGTATAGGCATTGTAGCTGCTCCTGATGCTGGCGGCAAACACGGGGTAGCTGCCGGCCAGGCCGCTGGCCATGTCGACAAGCCGTTCCGGCTCGGACGCCGTTACGCCGCCGACGACCACCGCCCCGGAGTTGCCGTCGTTAGCCGTATAGTAGTTGTCGGCCGTGGTACTCCCCCCGACATCGTTGCCGACCATGAACGCCTGACCGTCGTTAGCCGCAAAGCGACCGCCGAAGACGCAGTCGCGGAGCGTTGCACCCTCCTCCTGGCAGGCAATGCCGCAGGCCGTCTGGCCGTCGATGGACTCGCAGGCGACGTGACAGTGGGAAACCGAGCCGCTGTTACGTCCGACGGCACCGCCGACGGCACCGCTCAAGTCCTCGTTTCGCAGCGTTCCCGTGACCGCGCAGTCCTCGATGGCTCCCTCGTTGTACATGGCTATGCCGCCGATGTACGAATGTTCGCCCTCGACGTTGGCATCGACATACAGATGGCTGACGGAGCCGCTTCGGCTGACGGTGTGGAAGAGGCTGCTTGTACCGCCGTAGGTGATGCGGTGGCCGCTACCGTTAAACTGGCCTGCTATGGTGACGTTGCCGCTCCAGTGGTTGCCCAGGTCGAGGTCGGCATCGAGGCAGAACTCTCCACGCTTCCAGCTGATGCTATCGAGCTGCGACGCACGGGTGATGGAGGCGACGTATTCGGGAATCAGGGTCAGGTACGACGACGGCATGACAAACGAATAGGTGCCGCCGCCGCTGGTGGCGTCCACGCTATCGGGCGTGATGGTCGCCACGCCGGCAGGGAACGTCCTGATGGGCAGCTTCAGCCTGCTACCCGGAGCGAGGGTGACGGTGACGACCACCTTCTGGCCCGCGCGCGCCAGTGGGTTGTCGACTGTGAGCACTCCTCCGAAGCCGTTGTCGACAAACACCTGCTGCCGATCGACCAGCGGGGCGACGGTGACGTCCTTGTCGTCGCGCTTGACGTAATGGCTGTATACCTGGCGGGTGGCCGTACTGACACTGTCGAGCTCCATGCGTCGTGTGCCGCCGTCGTGGGTGAGCAGCAGGCCGTAGATGGCATAACCGTCGTCGTAGGTCCCTCGGACCACGACGGTGTCGCCCCTCGCGGCCCTGACGGTGTCGCCCTGCTCGCGGGTGGTGGCGTTGAGCAGCGTTAGACGGCCGTGCTCCTGGCTGACGGCGGCGACCTGGCTCTGCCGGGCGGCAGGCGTGTAGTCGATGGTAACATCGCTCGTACCCATGGTGAAGACCAGCACGTCGGCATCGCTGATGGTCTTGCCGTCGGTGGGCAGCAGCAGGCAGAGGTCGTCGAACTGCGGACCGTCGTAGCGGTACCGCCCGTTCGGGTTGTCGGCCTCGGCGGATACCTTGAGCCGCAGGCTACCGGCACCGGCATCGACGGACACCGTCCTGAACACGTGCTGCCAGCCGTCCGGCTGGCCGCTCAGGTCGGCAACGACCCGTTCGCTGGCGCTCGACTGCCCGACGGCAACGACGCTCACCCTGGCACAGCGGGCCAGGCGGGGATTGATGGCGGCAAGGACGGCAACGCCCAGCTTGCCGTCGGCCTTGGCTGCGGCGGGTATACGGCCGGCGAGCGACACCTCCTGCGTCATGCTGTTCCGCACGCTGGTGTTCCAGCGATTGTTGCCCCCGTCGTCGGCGTCAACCAGTATGGAAAGCCCCGCGTTGACGTAGTCGGCGGTCTCCCTCCAGTATGCCATGCCCTGGTCAGCGAAACTGTTTTTCAGCGCGTTGTGGTAAACCGTCGGCGTCAGGGAGGCGGCGTAGGTGACGCTGTAGTTGGAAGGCATCTGGAACACCACGGGAATCAGCTGTCCCGGACGTGCCAGCCCTGGGAAGTCGGGAATCACCTCGGGGACACTGGTCACGACCCGCCCAGACTTCCTCGTGTCGTTGACCGTGAAGGTATGCACCGTCTCGCTGGCGAACCTGATGGTGACATCGTCGAGGTCGACCCTGAAGCGGTAGACGATGGTCCAGCCGCCGCCGCTGTCACGCCTTGGTTTGCCCACGCGCCACCATTGCCTACACCCCGTGATGGTGAAATCCCTGGGGATGAAGCCCTTCCTGCACGTCAGGACAACGTCGACCTCCTCGCGTGACTTCGGAGCGGCGTTGGACAGTCTCACTCTGATGTTGGCGGTGTCGGCGGGCAGCTCGTCTATCGTGACGGCGTAGCTGCTCTTGCCAAAGACGGGCGTGACATGCACCGTGTCGTTCTTGCTGGGCATATAGACCGTGATGAGGTCGGACGACTTCTCGCAGAACGACGGCGACACATTGGTGATGTTGACATCCACCAGCTCGTAACCCTTACGGGGGTTCACCACCAGCCTGACGGGCATCAACGGGATGTTGCTCACCACATTGGTGTCAGCATCCGTCTCCCTGCCACGGCCATACTGCGGCTTCAGCCAGCCGCCGGCAGTCTGGTGAATCACCATGGTACGCAGGGGCGCAAAGGTTGCCCACACCTCCACGTCGCCCGCAGGCATGGTGAACGTGTAGTCCTGCGTGTTGGCACGGTCGTCAGGATAGGTACTGGTACAATTAGCCGTCTGCGGTGCAGAAAATTCGCCGTTGCTGTTCCTGAAAGCGTACGAAAGACCTCTTGAAATGCCATAGCCCTGATGGGGCTTGCAATAAATGGTCACTGCCGTGCCGGCTTGGGCAGTCTTCGGCGATATTTCGATGTCGCCGTTTTCTACCGTGCCGCGTGTGCTAATAGAGTATTCCGCTTGTGTCCATGCGCTGACAGAGACGAGCAGCATCAAGCCTGTTAACATCCACCTCATAGTTCCCTTATCTCTTGTCTATTATCTATTATCTCTTATCTCTTAACAAACTTCTCCCCCTGATAGATGTAGATGCCTTTCGGTAAAGCGCTGAAGGGATTCCGCATGTCGGTTGCCCTGCGTACCACACGGCCTTGCATGTCGTAGACGTTGGGGTCGATACGTTTCTTCAGTGGCGGCGGTGTCACCGTAGGCACCTTGATGGCCGACACGTACGGAGCACCCTCCCAATAGCCTATATACTCATAATACATATAGGGAACGATGGGACTGGTCGTCACGTCGTCATCCACGGGGCCGAAATCCACTGACTGTAACAATGCACCGTTGTCATCATAGATGAAGTATGTGCCGTCAACCAGGTATGGTGTGCCGTCGATCAGTACTTCCGTCCTGACTTCCAGGGGGAACTGGTCGGCAGCACGGAGAATAAAGTGGTCGCGGTAGACGGTACTGTCGTCGTCGGCCTCCACGTAGCTGCTAATGATGTGTATGGTGTTGTCGAGGCTGTCCAGATACTCCACGTAGTTGTCGGTGGAGGTGTTGGCGTTCTTGTCCGTCCTGTCGTACTGGCAGCTGTACTCCAGCCGCACCTCGCCCGTCCGCTGGTTATACGAATAGGCATTGGTGCCTATGGCAGCACCCGAGGCGTCGTAGATGGTCTTGATTCTGAAGACGGGCTTCATGATGCCATTGACGGGCTCCTGGTAAACCATGTCGTAATTGTTCTCCACCTTGATGACCGACCTGAGTCTGTAGATGTTGCCGTCATCAATGTCGTATTCGTCGACTTCTACCCTGTCGGCGGCATAATACATAGCCGACGCCGTCGTTGGAGTCACCCAGTCTGTCGAGACGAGGGCATATTCCGTCATTTCGATGAACGACGTGTCGGCAGGCAAGAGATAGGACTCGAAGGCCAGCAGCTGGCCTCCGCTGATGCGGTCGTAAACGCCGAAGCCCTCAGGAACCCTGCGTGTGGCAACATACACACGGTCGAAGGCGGCATACTCGGTGGAGTCCTGGCTCAAGACCTCGCCGATGGTACGTCCCACCTTGGCTGACACGGTTTTGTCGACGTAACCGTTCGTTGTTTCCGTCTCGGTGTCCTTCTCGTGGGCTGTGTGGTAGTCGTTAGGGTCTGTCGAGGGGGCCCGCCTCCAGGCTGTCTGCCGCGCCTTGGCGACGGACTTGTTCGGCTGTGCGGCGATGTCGGTATTGACTACGGGAACGGGATAGAAGTCGGACGGCAACAGCTGGAAACACGGCGACTGGCTTTCGGCATTGAGCTGCTGAACCATGGTGTACGACGACAGGGCGGCGGTGCTGACCAGGGTGAGGCCGTCGGCACTGCCCTGCGACGAGAAGCAGTGGCGCAGTCGGGCTTGGGGCAGTTGGTCGAAGGTGCCGCCAAGAACGTTGGAGGCTGCACCGTAGCTGTTCAGGATGCGCCCCGATGACAGGCCGCAGGCCATCGTGTTCCACACACCCCCCGTCCGTATCGTGGTCGCGGCACCACAGTTGGCGATGCTGACCTGCTGGCCGGCAAAGCCGACGATGCCTCCGACGAAGTTGTCGCCCGTCAGCGTTCCGAAGCTGGCACAGCTGACGATGTCACAGTTTTCGGCGTAGCCCACAAGCCCGCCCACGCAGGCCGTTCCGGCCAGCGAGTTGCCGCTGTCGAAGATGAGGTTGGCTACGACGGCATGTGTCTGGATGGTGCCCTTTGCCACACCCACGAACCCCAGGCAGTCGATGCCCTGGAAGGTGTTGACAACGCCACGGATGCGGTGACCCCGGCCGTTGAGCACTCCCTGGAACGGATGGTCGGAGGTGCCCAGGGGAAGCATGGTAATATCCTTGGTGAATACGAGGTCGTTGTTGACGTTGATGCCGATGTTGCCGGAAACGCGGCCCATCGACACCATCTCGGCCAGTACGCGCATCTCGCCGGCATCGTTGATTTCGTAGACCGTTCCGTCGGCATTGCATCGCGGCATGTGCAGACGACACACGCTACAGGTGCCGTCGGCACTGAAGTCGTGGTCGCTGAGTTCGCCATCGTGGCTGATGTCCGTCTTCGGACAATATTTACATGCTCTCACCTTGCCCGTATTGCTCAAACAGCTGGACGTTCCTGTATCGTACTCTTCAAACACGTGATCCATCATCACAGGAGGCACTTCCACAATGCTGTCTTTTCCGCAGACGCTGCACGTGTATTTGGTTCTTCCCACTTCACCACAGATGGCTTCCTGCTGTAGCTGAACGATGCTGAAATCGTGGGCGTGAACGGACAGGTTGTCGATGCTCCCCACCATTCTGCACTCCGCAGCCGTAAAGGTGGCCTCGATGAAAACATTCTGGTCGCCGGACACATAGACTTCGTCAGACTGATAATAGATGCGGCTGTTGTCCTTATGGTGTATGGCCTTCTTCATTTTCTTGGCAGAGGTGCCCATTTTCACCGTGAACTCAATGCTGCCGTCCTCGGGAACCATCCCGCTCATGGCTATGGGGGTTATCTCGAGTGCCACCGAGTATTTCAGGCTGGCCACTTTTCCCTTGGGAACGCTGACTTTGAATCTGACGGTGGATTTGTCGTTACCGTCGCCGACGATTAGCGCGTTCTTGTCCCTGGCCTTGGTGAACCCTTGCCATTTCACATTGCTGACGGTGATGCCGTCGCTGGTCGTGCCCCCATCGTAGGGGAACTCCACCTTGACCTGCGCCGCTGCGGGGCAAATGAGGAATGAGAAATGTGAAATGAGAAATGCCACACACAGCAAGCCCCCCGTCATCGCGCCTGTATTTCTTTTTGCTCGTTTCATATCTTTCAATGCTTAATGCTCAATGTTCAATGTTCAATGTTCAATGTTCAATGTTCAATGTTCAATGCTTAATGCTTAATGCTTAATGCTTAATTAGTGCTGTGACGCTGCCTCGGGCAGTGCGGCGTCCGACCCGCTGCCACAGACGGCCTTCGTGACATTGCCCGACAGCGTGCCGCCATCGTTGGTGCCACAGATGCCTCCGGCATAGTCGCGCACGCCGCCCACCCAGACATTGCTGTCGGTGGTCGATCGGGAAATGGTGCCTCTGTTCAGCCCGCAGACACCTCCGATGTTCATGCCGCTGCCGATACTGCTCACCGTCGAGAACACGACATGACAGTCGTCGATGGTTCCCCGGTTGACACCCGCCACGCCACCGACATTGTCCCAGCCGCGCATGTTGCATCCGGCCACCGTCAGGTTCCTCACGGTGGCATCCTTGCCAACGGCCCCGAAGAGTCCGCGGCAGCCACAGCCAGCCACGGGCTCTTCCGTCTGTAGCATGCTGACGACGTGGCCTGCGCCGTCGAAGGTTCCCTGGTATGCCGTGCTGTCGGCCGTCCCGATGGGAGTCCACGGCATCCGTATCAGGCTGTCTGCCGTGAGGTCGTTGGCCAGTCGGACGTGCGTGTTGGGGCGACGGTTGTTCACGTAGTCGGCTATCCAGTACAGATGGCCGTAGTTCCTGACCACATAGACGCTGTCGGGGTCGGTCGCCAGTTTTTCCCTTTCGGGCTGCTGGAATGGGTGCATGCAGTTGTTGCGTGTGCAGATGCCGTACGCGTCGTAGCTGTGTCCCACGCCAGGCTCCTCGAAGCATGCCTGGTGGTAGCACTGCTTGCAGCGGTATTCCACCACGACGTGCTCGCAGTCGCTTTTCGTTTCGAAACGGTTGTCGCCGAAGTCATGGCTGACCTTCTTGAGGAATCCGCAGTCACCACAATAAATCATGTGGTAACGCTCGTCGACGGGTATCTGGTCCTTGCCGAAATTCGCATGGTCAGCTTCCTCGATATAGTCGCACGTCAGACATTGCCTGGTGTGCTTTTCCTTGTCGGACACAAACGTAGCCCACTTGTGCGCTTCGTATACAGTCTGTCCGCAGTCGATACATTTCTTGTAGTGCGATTTCCGCTTGTCGCCCACCGTGTCGGTGGCTGGAATCTGCGACCATTCGTCGTGACCGTAGAACTGTGGGAAGCGGTGTGGCTCCACCGTCGTGATGCCGCACTGGTCGAGGTCGCAATAGCGCTCATGGCTGTTGATGTCGTGCGTCGCCAGGGGTCTGAACTTCGGCTGATGGGTGTGCCAACGGAAGAGGAGGTAGCGTCCGCCTCCGGCATGAGGGCCGCTGAGCGTGGCATCCGAAGGAACGCTCTTCGGCTTGGTGGTAAGTACCTCTGCCGACTTGAGCACCTGCCTGCTGAAGTCACCGTTGCCGGTACGGGTTACATAGACATGGGGCTGACCCGTATAGGCACCGCCGTAAACACCATAGTCGCGTCCGTTGAGCCCGCCCCTGTAGTCTTTCTTATAATGCTCACCCGTCTCTTGGTAGAAATTCGCAGGGGTGTATGAATTACCGTTGTGCCTGAACGGCAGTCCGTAGTCGTCCCTCTTTTCTACTGTCACACCGGTGATGTAGTTTTGCTTTTCGGTCCCTCTTTTGAAAAGGGTAAACACATAGCCTCCCCCCTTGCCCTTGCGGAAGTCACGGTCCAGCTTGTCCTTACCGTCAGCGCCCTCGTAGCCTACGGCATGGTCGTCCAGGTCCTTTGCATAATGGATGGCAATGACTTTTATCTCCGTCAGCAACCCCTGCGCTACTGCGGGGCAAATGAGGAATGAGAAATGAGAAATGAGAAATGCCGCACACAGCATCCGCATCTCCATTGGTATCATCCCGATCTCCTTCCTGTCAGATTGGTTCGTTCTCATAGTCGCTATGCTGTTTTGGCTACCAATGGCGGTAGCAGATTTTTTCGCTTTTTCAATGTTCAATGTTCAATGTTCAATGTTCAATGTTCACTTTTGCCTTACATGTGCTTGAAGTCCTTTCTGCGTATCAGCAGCGTCTGTCCTACTTTCTCTCGGGGCATCGCCGTGACAAAGGCGTTTTTAGGTTCCAGCCGGAAGACGTTATACTGGTTCGCACTGTTGTCGGAAATGATAAAACGCTTGTAGCTGAAGAAGGACGGCACGTCGCTGTCTTCGATGCGGTCGGCTGCGAACACTTCTCCTGAGTGGTACATGAAGCGTACGATTTCGTTGACCTTTGCCGTATCGGTGGTGGTATAGCCCACGGGGACATCCTTCAGCAGGGTGCGTATGGAGTTCTGCGCCGACGTGTCGTCGCCGGTGCCGGCCATGACGCCCTGGTGCAGATAGTATGGTCCTATCTTCATGTTCGACACGCAGGTGTCGTTCCACATGTAAAGCGCTGCCCTGCTGACGCTGACGTCGGAGGTGTAGTGCCCGATGCTGTCGGACGGCGTGATGTCGATGTCGCCGTTGTTGTAGTAGATGTAGTCGTCGTAGTTCAGTCGCACCAGCGGCGTGACGCAGGCCTTCGCCTTCTTCTCAGCTCCCTCCAGATACTGCCACGTAATGGTGAACAGGCTGTCGTCGCTCTGGCGGCGCCCCAGGCCCTCACGCCCCATCTTGCCGCAAAGTGCTGGATAGAATACCGTATATTCAACGTTGTGGACATATTCGTTGAGTATTTCACCGATTACCTCATGGCTGGCTACGACCTTGTTGGTGACGGAGCGGTCAGGGAGCCTGAGTGCCGACGTCGGTATCTTGGCAAAAATCTTATTCCCTGCACGGGGCATGACATTCGTCTCGTAGGTGATGTGCTTGCCCACCAGCAGGTTGTAGAGTACGGCGACGCTATGGTCGGTAATCAGGTCGGAGATGGGAGCCACCTTGATTTCCACCAGTTCTACATTGCTGCCTTCCTTGTCGCCTGGGGTAAACTTGAGCGACTTGAACCATTCGTCAACCACCTTGCTCTTCAGTGCCATGTCGTCGCTGTCGTGCAGACCCGACAACTGCAGGGCGAGCGTGCTGTTGCCGCCAAGGGCCTCGATGTGGGTCTCGCGGTCGGTCTGCGTGTTGACAACCCAGTCTTGCCGTTCCGTTCCGTTGGCCGTTCCGATGCTGTAGAGGAACGATGCACTGGCCTGTTGCTCTACCGAGTTGCGGGAGTCGGCCACGTGGCGCTTCATGGTGGTGGTGAACTTCAGCTTGCCGCCCAGCCTTGCGTGATAGACGATGTGCGTGCCGTAGGTCTGCAGCATGTTCTGGAGTATGCGGATGGCCTCGGTGTTGTCGCCCTTGTCTATGGCTTCCCTGGCCAGCCGCTGGTAACGGAGGAATCCCGGAGAAAGAGCTTCGGGATGCTCACGGGCGATGTGGTACAGGTCGTAGGGTTCCAGGTGGCGTGACGCCAGGGTCAGACCGTCGTGAATGGTACAGAAGGCGTATTCGTTGCTCACCATGTCGGTCGTGTTGAAGGTGGTCTTCACCTCGCCCTGGAAGAGGAGGAGATCGGTCTTCACCGAGGCTTTGGCCGTGAGCTTCTGGCAGATGGTCGTGGCGTCGGTGCCACTGTACACGTGATGGTAGGACGACGGAGAAACGTCGTCGACGATGGTTGCAGAGCCGTGCTGCCGGTCGAACTGCTGGATATACGACAGGTCGATGACGCGGTCGCGCACCTCGTCGTAGTCGCTGTACTTTCCGGTGCCGTTATAGCCGTAACCCACACCGTAGCTGCGATACAGGTCGCCTATGTACTGCTGGCGTTGTGCCGCATGCACCCGCCTCCAGTGGCTCTCGCTGTAGGTGCCGTTTGCATGCTCTGGCTCGTATTCCCCGACCAGCGTCAGCAGATCGTCCTCGCTGGTACAGGACGAGAGAAGCAAAAGGGTAAAAAGGGCAAAAAGGCAATTATAATTCATAATTCACAATTCATAATTCACAATGTTCAATGTTCAATGTTCAAAGTCCTCTATCGTAATATATATCGGGAAAAACTTGAAGAACGTCTGATCGGAGTAGTTGAATGCCCTGACATACTCCGGATATTCGAGCAGCAGGTCGGTCCCCGAACCACTCAGACGCATGACACGCGCCTGTCCGGCGTCGTTGGTGATGACGGGCATGCCCTGACCGTCGTTTTGCGTGAAGGTGGGAGCAAACGACGTCTGACTGGGGTGCGAGATGACCCAGTAGCCTGTCGGCCAGTCCAGCCCGAGCATGTTACGGCCGTCGTAAGCATGGCTGTAGAAGATGCTCATGCGGTTGCCCAGCATCCGGGTGATGCTCTTCGACTGCTCCACGGTGGGCAGCCAGTCGTTCAGACCTATCGCCTCGACCGACTGGCTCACGGCGTCGGTCCACTGGCGGTTGCCATTGTTGTCGCCGACCACATCGCTGACACGTTTCATGTTGTCGCCTCCGTCCACAAGACAGAACCAATATCCGTCGCCGTTGTACAGCGTACCGCCGTATTCGCTGTGTTTCGCGTCTCTGAATTGCTGGAACTTGGCGTCAACGTCCCAGTAGCTCTGTATGCCGCCCGTGGTAGGGCGCACCGGACGCACCGACCAGAAGGTGCTGGCCACCTTGGCAACGGTGGTCGGCTCGGCGAGAACCGCTGGCTGGACGGTGAAGACGTCAGCACGGTACTCCTTTGGCGCACGGTCGGCTGTGGGGCATGGATGGGCATGAACGGCATTCCAGTAGAGATAGACGCTGCGCAGGGCGTGGGTGTCGGGGTCGAAGAGGCTTCGCACGGCGAGGCTGTCGCTCTCGTAGAAGATGCTGTCGGACGGAGTGTACACCGACGAGCTGCCCTCCCAGACGACGCGTCCCGGACGGTGGCTCTCGTCGCCGACGAACAGTCCGCTATACAGGAACGGACGGGCATGGCCGTCGCTGCCACGGATGAGCGGATAGGCCACCACGCAGGGCTTATCGCTGCGGATGGAGGGGACATACTCCTGGCAGAGGACACACGCCTTGTCGGCTGCCGCTGAAGCCACCCTCACGTCAGCACCGTAACTGCCCTTGAGGGCCAGGACTCCGTAGTCTGGCTCGTAAACCTCCTGCGTGGGAGCCTCTTTCTTCAGATACAGCTCGTATGCCTTGCGCAACGCCTTGCGCGTCGTGGCATCCTCGAACAGTTCGTAGAACGGCAGATAACGGCCACCGATAAAGGATGCGTTATAGCGTTCGGGGTCGATGCTGATGTTGTTGGCCCATCCGTAATAGTCGCCGTCGCTGATACGTACCTCGGCAGCCCGCGTGTCATCGAACGTCCGGTGAAGCAGGTCGCAGTAGTCCTGCGCACCGCCCTTGACGCTAATCTGTCCGTGGTACTGGACGCTGTGGCGCGACAGTTCGCTGATGACCTTCGAGCTGGTTGTCTTCGTGACCTTCTCGCCAAGGATGACCTCACAGACCTGCTGCGTGGTGTACACCCGGTCGACGCACGAGTCGCGGTTGATTTCCATCTGCAGCTCTATCATGCCGCCAAGATTGGAAGATACCACAAGGTGAGTGCCATACTTCTCGGAAAACCGTGTGGCACTGACGGTATCGACGCCCGCCTCGCCGTTCTTGACCAGTTCGGCGACAGCGCGTCGGAAGTCTTCCTGCAACACGCTGCCGGCATCGTTCAAGTCGTCCAGACGGAGGCAGCGCAGTATGCCTGCGTCGATGGTCATCGTAGCCATGACGTGTTTGACGAACATGTGGGCCTTATAGCAGTTCTGCCACTGTCCCCGGTACGTCGTCTTGTTGTTGCGGTAATACTTGCCACCGGCTATCACGCCGTCGTCGCCGACGGTGTACTTGGTCTCCTCATGGCCCAGCTCCTGGAGCGTGTTGCCGCTGAAGATGTCCATCGACGTATAATGGCGACGCTCGGAGCTGACAATCAGGCCATATTTCTCTTCGGCTGCCCTGAGACGATCCATGTCGATGACGGGCTTGGCCGAAAAACTACTGTCGTCCATCACGTTGCCGGCAGCATTGTAGGCATATCCCAGTCGCTGCAGCCTGACCTGCTCGCTGGAGTAGGCTCTTGCAAGCCGATTGTTGCCGCCATCATCGCCTGCGTCCCCAAGGTCGTCGCTGCAGGAGGAAAGAAGCAAAAGGGGTAAAAGCGTAAAAAGACAGAAAGGTAGAAATGCAAAACGGTAAGACAGCCGCTTTGCCGTCACCGCTGCTTTCACCCTTGTCCCGAATATATCATCGTTGGTAATCATAATTATCAATTGTGAATTGTGAATTATCAATGATCAATTGTGAATTGTCAATTCTCCTCGTAGTTACGTAGCGATTTATCCATATAGTTCTTCAGAATGGTGCGCGTCTTGGCATCGTAGATTACCTCGTAGATGGGTACCAGACGGATGTCGATGAGGGCGGCATCCTGAGGTGTCACCGTTGACTGCCATTGTTTCAGCGTCGCCGTGTCCAGCGTCGCCTGCTGGCCCGTGGTGAATGCCGTCACAAGCGACACGTTGCCGCCACGGGCGGTGGCGTGGCTCTCTGAATTGCGGTTACACTTCATGGCTGCCTCCTTGTACTCAGTACTGACACCGGCACCGACGCTGAAAATGCCTACGGAGAACGACAGCTCCAGGGCCACCTTCACATCGAGCGAACTGGACACGGAGTCCATACGCGTGGTGTTGTAGTAGTCGAGCGAACACCCTAAGACGGAGCGGGTGACAAAACCAGACCCTACCTCGTCGATAAACTCACGGCACAGGCCGCTGGCAGCAAATGCCGAGGAGGCGGCATGAATCTTACGGACGAACCGCTGCATCACATCGGAAAAGCCAGGAGCGTATGCCTCGCGAAAAAACGGCACCATCCTGGCAAGCGAGTCGGCATCGATGCTGGGATATGTGGAGGCCACCGAAGAGGCTGCAATGGCCCGAGCCACCTGTTCGCGCAGGCTCAGGTAGTTCAGGTCGCGTGAGAAATAGCTTTGCTTCAGGCGCATCAGCGAATAATAGTTCTTCGTGGTTGAGAAATTCTTCTTGTTGAAGGCTACCTCCAGATCCAGTGAGAACACACCGGCATCGAAGCCAATGCCGATGTCAAGCGCCAACTGGTCCTTCAGCTCCTTGACGCTCTCACTGTAGAAGAACTTCTGCTCGGTGGCTGGAATGTAGTCGTCGGCGATATACGAGGTGTTGTACTTCCTTTCCATATCGCGCAGCCTACGCATGTTAAACACCTCCATGTCGGTGCCGACACAGTATGACTCATTATCCCGGTATGTGTAGCCGGCACCACGAATGGCACTGACGGCATCCTCCACCGCCAGCAACTCTTCGGAGGTATGGGCGCGAGCCCGCCACGACACCGGCTCATAGCCTGCGGAGGCGTTGTCTGCCTGAGGTGTTTCCGAGACAACGGCTCCGTCGTCGTCGCTGCTGCACGATGCCGTCGTCAGCATACCTACTGCTATCCCAATATATAATAAGGTGTACTTCATTACAATGCCTAAAGCCTAATGCTTAATGCTTAATTCTTAATGCTTAATTGTCAACGCTGCGTACGCAGAATGTAGTTCACTCTGTCTTGCACCTGCCCCGTGAAGAGGTTTGCAATGGACGCTATCTTCACGTCGGTCATTGAGCACAACTTCAGTTGTTCGCTATCGACAGTGGGTGGGAAATTGACACTCGCCATCCATTCCCGGATGCCCTGTGGTGATGCTTTCAAGCCTGACAGCACCTCTGTGACGGCCTGTACGTTGCCGCCCCGAACGTGGATGTCAAGGTTATAACGGTCATGGGAGACCTTTTGGAACTGCTCGGTAGCCACACTCGCCGAGGCCTCAACGCCGACGATGATGCCGATACTGGCATTGAGCGCCATCTCGAGACTTTGGTTCTCGCTGATGGCCGACTTGTCGATCTGCAACACATATTCCAGTACGCCGCCCATGAACGAGCGTGCCACGAAGCCACGGCCCCACTTGTTCACGAAGTCCAGAACCATCTGGTTGCTCACCTCGGCATGATTGGTGTTGTTGCCTTCGAGCAACTTCCAGTCAGCATAGAAACCGGGTGTGAAGACCAGGCTGTCGCCTGTCGCCTTGTAGTACATAATGACATTCCTGTACTGAAGGTCACGGCTGTATGCCACTCGCTTGGTGCGCTTCATGGCAAACACCGACTCGCTCTCCCTCACCGTTCCCTTGGAATAGTTGCCTGTCACCTTGATGTCGGCAATGATGAAGTTGGCGCCCACGCTGGCCGACAGTGCCAGCTGCTGGGAAACGGCACTGCGCGACTCACCGGTGATGACCTGTTCCTCGCTATACGGGGTGTAGTCGTCGCTGACAAGGTTCAGCCCCTTGACGTACTGGATGGAGTCCAGGTAGTTGAGGTTGAAGATGTTGAATGTCACCCCTTCCAGATATTCGGCACCTGTGGCATAGCAGTAGCCCACCCCACGCTCAAAGCCTGGAGGAGCCAGCAGCCGAGACACGTAGCCGCCTGCCGCCTGCTGTCCATCGGTGCCTGCCGCCCTGTGGTCAGCAACGTAGTCCGGCGTCGGGTCCTCGCTGGTGCAAGAAGCCACTCCAAGCATACCGGCAAACAGGAGAAAACAGTATAAACGGTTCATCTTTGTCAATTGTGAATTGTGAATTGTCAATTATCAATTGTCAATTTTAAGTTGAAGTAGTTCGTCAACACCTCACGGGCATACGCATCGGCAATGAGCGCATAGATGGGAACCAGTGCCATGTCAACCATAACGGCAAGGGTAGGACGGCAACTGTTCTGCCAGGCCGTTACCTCACTGTCGTACAACGAGCCGCCAGTGGCAAGGATGCTCACCCTGCCCACGTCGCCGCCACGCACCTTGACGGTCGCCGTCGTCTTTGACATCAGGTCGGTGGCTTCCTTCGAGACGCCAATATCGAACGTCGCCCCACCGCCTACCGACCTGTTCTTCACCTTGGCCTGGAAGCTTGCCTCGAGTGCCACCCTGACACCTAACGTGTCGCGGAGCAACGTGCTGTCGACGCTGATCTGATAGTCGAGCACCGAGCCCATCGCCGACTTGCTGATGAAGCAGGGACCGATCGTGCCGAGGAACTGGTCGCAGAGGTCGTACTGTCTGGTCGTATTACCCCTGGCAGCGGCAATGTCGCTGGCAAACGCCTCCTGAACGGAGAGGAATCCGGGCGACAGCAGCCGTTGCCGCTCCTCACGGGTGGCTGCCCTCTCGAGCAGCGACATGACGTTCATGTAGTGAATCTCGCGTGTGAACTGAGTGGTCTTCAACCGCTTGAGGGCGTACTTGTTCCTGGACTTCTCCTCATGACCCGTCCCCACATCCACACCGACACTGCCGCTGCCCTTGCCCTTCACCGAAGCGAAGTCCATGCCGACCGAGGCATTGACGGTAAGCCCCTTGACAAGCCCTGCCTCGCTGTCGGAGGTCAGATACTCCTGACTGGTCTGGGGGAATATGACGTCGGAAATCAGTCTGACCCCTGTCGCCTGTTGTATGCTGTCAAGCGTGACGAGGTTGAACAGCTGTATCAAGGCACCGTCGCAATACTCGCCACCTGGCATATAGCTGTAGCCGGCACCCTTGTTGGAGGAGAACACTGTCGAGATGGAGTCCAGCGAGGGACTGCCAGACTGTACGACCGTCAACCTGTAATTGTCCTCGTCGCCGCCACTGGCTCTCCTGGCAGCCCTCGGAGTCGTGAGCGTCAGCACATTCTCACGCACAGCCCCCCAGTTCTCACCCACCTGGATGACTGCCGTGGCAGGCCCTTCGCCCGATGAGGGATACACACTGGCCAACCCTCTCGAAGTTGCTACAGTCCACTTGCCCGGCACGTTGACGAAGGCGGTGTACTCCCCATAGGACGCTCCCGTGTTCACGACACCGTCCGCAGGGGTTCCGAGAATGGTAAACGGAGCTGTGACACGCTCGCCGCCGGCCATCTCGTTGCCTGTCATATCCTCACTGCCAGAGCATGCCGCCGCAAGAGCGGCAGCAAGCACCAGCACCGGGTAAGATCTGTTTCTGTTCATGTCTTGAAAACCATTAACGGTCGATGCTGTGGTGAACAATTAGTTATTTTTTGGGTGTTGTGTCCTCAAAATCAAGAGTGTTCCCATACTGTTTCGGATCGACACTGAAGCTCTTGTCAATATAGCTCTTGAGATAGTCGTGGACTCTGGTCTCGTCGTTTTCTGTATTGCCGTTGCCTTCCTTGTCTAAGAAGATGTCGTAGATGGGCTGCACCACAATACCCGTCATCGTTGCTTTTGCTGGGTCGGTGCCGAGCAGCCACTTGGCCAGGTCTTCACAGTAGAGCGAGCCTCCGGTGGCCAGGATGTTGACTAGTTCTACGTCGCCGCCACGTGCCTTGACTTTTGCGTTGGTAGAGGTAGCTGCATTGAATACAGAATCCGTATACTGAACTTTCCCGCCGAATATGAAGTTCTTCAGCTTGGTGCTGTCTTTTTGCAGTTCCATGATCTTGGCCTTGGTGGCAGAGTCAACCTTGGCAGTGTCCTTGATCTGCTGCTGCCACTTGAAGTCAAGGGCGGCTTTCACGCTCGTGCTTGTAATGACCCTGGAGGAGTCGACCGACATTCGGTAGTTGAGCTCACAGCCTAAGAGGGCTTTTGAAATGAAGTGTGTGCCTACGATCCTGAAGAACTCGTCGGCAGCAGCCTTCTTCTTGGCCTCATCGCTGCCAGCATTCTTGAACTGGTTGATGAAACGGTTCTTGTAGTACAGGAAACCCTCACTGTAATTCTTGCTGTCACGCCAGATTTCGGCCCATGCCAGTTCGCGGCCATACACCGAGCGGGTCAGCGACTTATGTACCACGGTTTGGCCGGAATGGTCGATGCGGTTGACGTTCACGTCTGCACTCAGCCCCAGTTTGACGACGCCAAAGTTACCGCCAGGATTTCCCTTTACGGCAAGAATCTTGTCCATCACCGAGTCGCTGTGCGAAAAGAAGTACTCCTCCTTAGCCTGTGGCGAGAGCGTACTCTTCACGATTTCCGTCTGGCCAGTCTTCTCGGTGTTGAGCGAGTCCATCTTGAATATCTGAATGCCGGTACACAGTTCCGGGACGTCGTTCTTCGTGGGGTTATAGCCATAGCCGACGAAGATGTTCGAGTTGACAATCTCCTTGAACTTGGCCAGGTCGGCACCCTCCTGTGTCACCGTCTGCGAGTCCTCACCGCTGGCGGGAGCGCGGCGCGACTGTCCTTCGTCGCCGATGAACCTCACCGTATACGTCAGCTGGCGGGCGTCGGCCCAGTTGTTGCCTATCATCACGGGAACGCGCATGCTGCCACGGCCGAACGTCCTGGCAGGTGTAAGTTCCATGTTGTCGCTCGGCTCGACATACCACATACCGTCGGTCTTGATGTCCAGGTAATAGGTGCCGAATCCGGCCGCCACTCTTGCCACCTGCTGGCCGTTGGCATCTGTCAGCACAGCCGTATTCATGGCGCGGTCGTTTACTGCTGGCTCTCCTGTCACAGCCTCCAGATAGTTGGAGTCGGAGCAGGAGGTAATGGCTGTCAGAGCCACTGCAGCTGCCAGGAGCTGTCTTGTCATTTTCTTCATAGTCATTATCTTTTTGTGTTATAGAAATGTTTTTTTAGTTTTATCTTGTTTTCAGTTTTTCCTGAGAGCGTGCTTTAGGTCGTCGCAACAAAGAAATCTGTCTGCAAATATACGATTTATTTTGCAAACGACCAAACGAAAAAGCCCAAAAAAAGACAACCATATACAGAGATGGTCTTTAATAGTTGGCGGTCATCCACTCGATAACCCTGAGGAAGAAGGTGAGGGCCGACACCTCGTGATTGCTCACGCCGAGTTCCTTGGACGTTTCGGTGCTGTACTCGCCGACAAACTCCTCCGTCTTGACACCATGCTCCTTGAGGAACTTGCTCATGACATAAAAGTTCTCCACCGGCACGACATCGTCGCGCGTGTCATGGAAGAGCATCACGTCGAAATCGCTGCTGGGCGTCCAGCCGCTGGTGAGCGCATCGGCACTGAAAGCCTGCTTGAAACGGCGCGACAAGGGGCTGTTTGCATCAAGGACAGCCGCTGTGCAGACGTCACTCGTCTTTTTGGTCTTGATAAGCTCCTCATCAAGGGCCATGCGCTTGTAATTCTTGCTGAGGAACCACTCATCGAAATTCGTTGCCACGGGATCCTTCAGGTAGTCGTGGATGTCGTAACCCAGACGGAAGAAGTGGTTGTAGGCATAGAGCACGTTGCAGACGGTGCTGGGCATCTCGGTGTCGCCTTTGGCAATGTTGTCGTACATCGAGTTGATGTCGTAGGGTCCGTCGCCGGCAAAGGCACGTTTCACCTTTACCTCAGGATGGCGTTCCGAGATGTCGCGCAGCACGCCCATTGTGGTCTGTGCGCCCTCCGAATAGCCGGCTATGACGAAGTCGTCGCCTTTCTTCACGTGCAGGTCTTCTATCAGCCTCTTGGCAGCGAGGTAGGCATCGAGCGAGGCACGTCCGTTGGCCCGTGAGATGCAGTAGGCCTGCGGCTCCTTCTCGGTGATGCCGAAGCCGTAGTAGTCGGGGGCTACAACGATGAAGTGGGTAAGGGCTGCCCCCGTGGGGAACTCGATGGCGCCACGCGAGGGTGCCTGTGTGGTGGCGTAGATGGTGAAGTGGTTGTAAAGCAGTATGCCGTTGAAGGGCTTGTCATCCTTTATCAGCGACTTGTCGACCGTGATGGTACCACTGAGTGTGCAGGGACGGCCGAAGGGGTCGACCGACGGGTAGTTGAACACATAGTTCATGTAGTCGGGGAAGATAGCGACGGGGATGCTGTCGGTGATGCAGGGCCGAGGGAGGGTCGACTTCGCCATCCAGTCCTGTATCAGATCGTTCTTGACGCTTTCGGCCCTGTTGAGCAAGCCTGCATGCGACGCACTGCTGTAGTCGATATGCCCGGGCGCACAGCTCATCTCTATCTGACCGATATCGACAAAGCTGCTGTAGTCGCCGCCGCTACGCCTGGAGGCCGACATCACGCTCTCGCCGGTGCTTGGGTCAGTCAGGACGACATGCCCGTCGGCTGTCACCTGCCATGTGAACGGTGCATCCTTCGGACCGCCATAAATCTCGAGCGGCTCGTTGAATACGTCGTCAAACACGGCCAGTGCCACATAACCCGTGTGGTCGGCCTTGGCCTCCACGGCTATCAGGGCGTGGGTGAAGGGCTTGCCGTCCTCGGTCACGTCCGCATAGTCGAACTCCTCGTACCACAGTCCTATGAGACTCTTTTCTAACTCTTGCTGGCTGGTAGTGGCAGGATTGTCTGTCTTGTCTGTGCAGGCACTCAAGCCTGACAGGAACAGCGCGGCTGCTAAAAATGCAAAAAATGTCTGTTTCATCATGCTGTTGTTGTTTTGTTATGTAAAGAATTCATGTTTCGCATTGTTGTAAGTAGTATTTCCGTTACAAAGGTAATAAATTTCCTGCAATTATTTCACAAAAGAGCATGTTTTTAACATACTATTTTTCGTTCAATACCAATTTTCACGTCGCACAAACCCTTCACCATTTGTACACACATACTGACACACAAACGCTTACGGTGAATGGTTTGTTTACTGTCCTCTCAAGAGAATTCTGCCAACTACCAAGGTTAGATGCTACAGCGGATACGCTTACTCTCATCGTCTGACTTAATTCATTCAAGTTTCTGAAGTGTTGATGTGCTTCTGTGAGTGGGCCACTCAGCTCCGTGAGTGGGCTTCTCAGCTCCGTGAGTGGGCTTCTCAGCTCCGTGAGTGGGCTGCCCTCGCGCGCGTATAGTTGTCTCTTTCACTTTTTATCCCACACTTCCCTCACTTCCCACACCTAAACTTTGTCTCATGTAACATAAGTTAGGTGTGGGAAGTGAGGGAAGTGTGGGGTCATTTTGTCTTTTCCCCATTAACGCGCGCGTATAGAGCTTTTTTCGGACAGTTGTGATATGCTTTTTTCGACACAGTCATGCATTATTTCGGAAAAAAAAGTGTAACTTTGCAGGCAGAAGGCTGCTAAAATCCTCTTCGCGCCACCGCTGGCCTACTATGCAATCCATCTGGCGTGTCTCACGCTCTCGGTGCTGTTGCTCTGTATGCTAACCTATTTCTATGCCCGCAAGAACAGGAAGAGCTACACCAAGCACAACCTGTGGGCCATCTGCGTCATCGTCCTTATCATAGCCACGCTCTACAACCTGGACATCTATCTGGAACCCACCGGCGAGTACACCAACTATATGCTCACGGAAATCTGGATCCGCCCCACCATCACCTACGGCCTCGTGGCCTGCTTCGTGACGGAAACGGGGAAAGAGTAAACACGAAGAAACAACAACAATGGTATTACAACGATGATAAAACAGGTATATGGATGATGGTCGCCATTCTCTTTGGCGTTAGCCCGGCCCAAGCTGAGGAGCACGGGGAGCGGTGGGGCTCGTCGAAAAGCCTCTATGAGGTGGGTGTCAACTACTTCATCTGCAAAAACATGCAGCTGAGTTTCGAGTACGCCCGCCTTAACGACCGCACGCGCGACAAGGAAAACTATAACCTGATGGACGTGCAGCTGGACTTCCGATTCTGACAACAGCCAGATCTGGCTGTTATATCAACATATAGACGATGACGCAACAGATGGCTGCGACAGGGAAAAGACCCAAACGGAACCATGCCGCAACAATGCCAGCCAACAGCGCAACGATGCCTGGCAAGGGAGTCGGCGTGGCCAGAATCATGTCAGGGAAGGTCATCACGGCCAGTGTGACGTATGGCACATAATACAGGAAACTGCGCACGAAGCGGTTTGTGATAGGCCCCTTGATGAAAGCCATTGGGATGACACGAATCAGATTGGTGATGACAATGGCCAGAAGGATATAGACGAGAATACTATGCTGCTCCATCGTCATCAGTCTTTATAGGTTTAAGCCATGCTGCGACAGCCGAAATGACTATCGTCAGCACCACTGTTCGCATACCACTGCTCCACGCTCCGATAACAGGAGCCATAGCGCACAGACCACTCAACACGAAACTGGCTATCAGCGCATAGTGTACGTTGCGGTCTTTGCGGGCAGGTGGGATGATAATTGCCAGGAACATGCCGTAGAGCGACATGCTCAGGGCAGTCACCATCGGCTGGGGCAACAGACTGCCAGCCACGATGCCCACCGCACAACCCGATGCCCAGAACAACGTGGATATCAGCGCTGCCGAGTAAGTATAGGCTGGTGGCGTATAGCCAGGATGTGCAACAGAGATGCCAAACACCTCGTCGGTCACGCAACAGGCCATCAGTATGCGGTGAAACCACGATGTACCAGGTGCAATCTTCTGCGACAGTGCCGCACTCATCAGCATATAGCGCAGGTTGGCCACCAAGCACATGGCTATCACCTCCACGTAGGCTGCCTGTACCGCTACCAGCGTATATGTGCCGTATTCGCCAGCCGAAGCACGGGTAAAGAAACTGGTCAGGAATCCCAAGGGTGCCGCCAGTCCTGCCTTCGCGGCAATGATGCCAAGCGAGAACGCGACGGCAAAATAGCCCATCGCAATGGGTATGCCGTCACGCAAGCCGTGGATGATATGTTGTCTATTGCCTGCCATTCAGTATCCAACCGCAGCCCTCAGCTCATTTCGTTTCAGTATGTCGAAATCAACAGTCATTGTTATTGTTAATCTGTTGTATAGAAAGCGGCAATGGGCGCAACCCGTAGAAGTCGGCAAGCACATTGTCAGGATTCAGCTGCGTAACAATCATATTTATTGGCTATGTCCGTCTGAGTGACTGGTTTTTGTCAGTTGAAGCCAGCAATGGCACAGCAGGCCTGGCCGGTATCATGTCATACGTGACCCGTTTGGCTGTAGTCATCGCGAAATTCAGGAGGACAGCCTTCTGTTCCTGGATTGTTCTCTTGGAATAGTTCACGAAATTGTTCCACGCAAGATAATTGTTGAGGTACTTTGTGGATACGCCGTTGAAGTTCTCTATGAATTTCTTCAGTACGGAATGATAGCTGTTGATGTGCTGTATGTGGAAGATGCCCTTCTTCGACTTCCCGCCCTTGATCTGTACGCACTTGTGACCATTGCGGCGTACTCGCTTTTTGCCGCAATAAGGACATACGACACCATCGGTGAACTTGTTCTCCCCTACAAAGGAGTTGAGAGAGGGGGAAAGCATCGGCGACTGCTCGAACAGCTTGGAAAGGAGGTATAGCAAATCTTTCTCTGAAAGGCTGTGGATGGCTTTCAATATTGACTCAACGCTTGGATTTTGCTCTGTCTGGTTCATACTATCTTGCAATTATGCCACAAAGGTAGTCATTTCCATTGGACTGTGCAAGGATTTTGTCTAAAAATTCAGTCGTTCAGACTAACATAGCCATACTTTTAGTGCAGCAGCCCACGTCGCTTGCCCTGTCGTACATGTACAGGCAGGCCGTGAACTTGTTCTTGGAGATGTCGATACCGACGCACTGCCGGAATTCATTTTAGCCTTCTTTTAGGTAAAACCTATAGTTTTTCTCCATTTAATTAGGTAATATCAGTTTTATTGTGTATATTTGCGCTCAAATACTGAACATCATATGTCAAATAATGGAAGAAAAGAGGCATTAAACCGTTTAAAGGTAGTCCTCGTAGAAAAAGGAAAGACCAGCCGATGGTTGGCAGAGCAGTTAGGCAAAACTGAGCATACCATCTCCAGATGGTGCCAAAACAAGACTCAACCCTCTATTGCGCAATTAAATGAAATTGCACGAGTGCTAACGATAGATGTCAGGTCATTAATAAATCCGACTCAAGAAGAATACAATGAGCAGTAAGTTTTTTAATAACGATTCAGGTAATACCTTATTCGATAAATTGAAGGGTATTGCTTCAGGAATGGCTAACTTTGACCGTTTTTTGGCTGTTGTAGGCTTTTTCCGTTCTTCTGGCTATTTCAAACTGCGTAAAGAGCTGGGTAATGTTGAGGAAATAAAGATTTTAGTGGGCATCAATATTGATGATATATTCCGTCGGCATAACAAAACAATGCTCATGTTGGAAAGTGCTGAGAAAGCAAAAATCGTCTATGATGATGAATTCAGACAAGACATTATCAATGCCCGTTATGCGCCAGAGGTCGAGGAAGGTATATTGCAGATGTGTCAGGATCTTGTGGATGGCAGATTACAAATGAAGATTCATGCGACAAAGAATCTTCATGCCAAGTTCTACCTATGTCTTCCACACACCCATACTGAGAATACTGATGGCTGGGTGATTATGGGATCATCTAATATTTCTGATTCAGGACTTGGCACGACCCAGTCTCCCCGTTACGAACTGAATGTAGCCATGAAGGACTTCGACGATGTAGATTATTGCCATTCGGAGTTTAAAAAGCTATGGGAAGAAGCTGTTGCTTTGACGATTGAAGACATTGAAAGCATCAAGCAGAAGACATACTTAGGTTATCAGCCTACACCATACGAAATCTATCTGAAAGTGCTCATTGACACCTTTGGCGACCAGATTGAGGATGATTTTTCAATACAATTGCCCAACGGTGTCATGGAACTGAAATATCAGACGGATGCAGTCATACAAGGTTTCCAGATGCTAATGCGCCATAATGGCCTGTTCCTTGCTGATGTCGTGGGGCTTGGTAAAACGATGATAGCGACAATGATTGCCAAGCGTTTCATTGAGGCAAATGGCAAGAACACAAACATCCTCGTTGTTTTCCCTCCCGCTTTGCGAGAGAACTGGGAGAACACCTTCAAACTGTTTGGCATATACCGAAAGGCACAGTTCATCACGAATGGCAAACTTTCCAGCGTGCTGGAAGGGAAAGACCAGTATAAGGCGAAAGAAGAATTTGACCTGATTATCGTGGATGAGGCCCACGGTTTCCGAAACGGTGGCTCAGGCAAATACGACGATCTTCAGAAAATCTGTAAGGCAGAGTGTGTCAGCGCAGGCTTGCTGAAAAGCCAACGTAAGAAAGTTATGTTGCTTTCTGCCACTCCGCTCAATAACCGTCCTGAAGACTTGCTTAATCTGCTGTTACTATTCCAAGACAGCCAAAGTTGTACCATCGACGGTATCCCCAATCTGAAAGCTTTCTTCGCTGAGCACATCAAGTCCTATAACCTATTGATGAAGGAACGTGAAACGAGGGATGTTACTGCCGATGTTGACAGAATCTATGAGGTTATACGTGAACGAGTCATCGATAAGGTAACTGTTCGTCGTACCCGCCATAATATTGAAAACGACCCAGAATACAAAAAGGATCTGGAGACACAGGGTATTTTTTTCCCCAAGCCCCTGCCTCCCATTTCTCTTGAGTACCAGATGGATGCAGACACCAGCAGACGTTTCTTCTATACGCTGAATGTTCTGTCTGATGACAAATTTGATCCTCATTTGTATTATGCCCGTTATCGTGCCATCGAGTTCCTGAAGCCAGAACTGCGTGCCAAGTATCGCAATGCCGTTCATATCGGCCAGACGTTGGCAGGCATCTATCGTGTTCACATGGTTAAACGATTGGAAAGCAGTTTCCACGCTTTTAAGCTCTCTTTGGCTACCTTGCTTCGTATTACCGATGACATGTTGAAGATGTTTGCAGAAAACAAGGTTATCATTGCTCCTGAGCTTAACGTAAAGGATTTACAGGCAAAGGGAATGGAACTTGATGAAATTATCGAGAAAGCCCTTTCTAAAGGCTATCAGGAAAGCGACATTCTCTACAATGCAGAAGACTTTGAACCTGAGTTTATTGAAATGCTGCAACATGACAAACAGGTGCTTGAAGTCCTCAATGCTGATTGGAAGAAAGAACATGATGACCAGAAGTTTGACTTGTTCCAAAATAAGTTGAGAAATGAATTCTTCGACAGTCGTAATGTATCAGGCAAGTTAGTAGTTTTCTCAGAAAGCGTTGATACACTTAACTATCTGAAGGGTAGATTAGAGAATGAACTGGGCCGGAAAGATGTGCTTACCATTACAGCGGAGAACCGCGACAGGTTGGCAACTGTCATCAAGGAGAACTTTGATGCCAATAGTGAAGTCCAGAAGGACCAATACAACATCATCCTTACTTCGGATGTCTTGGCAGAAGGTGTCAATCTGCATCGCTCACATATCATCGTTAACTATGATTCCCCTTGGAATGCCTCACGACTGATGCAGCGTATAGGACGTGTAAACCGTATCGGCTCAGTTGCTGAGTTCATCTATAATTATATGTTCTATCCATCGCCACAAGGTAATGAACAAATCAAACTTTACGAAAATGCACTCGTCAAGTTGCAGGGCTTTCACTCTGCGTTTGGTGAAGATGTGCAGATATATTCCAAGGAGGAAATTGTCAAGCAGTTCCAAATGTACGACAGCAACGTGAAGGATAGCATGGACGAGAAACTTGCCTTGATTCGTGAACTGCGTGATGTCTATAATAACAATCGGGAACTCTACGACAAAGTGAAACAGTTACCATTAAAGAGTCGTGTGGCTCGTGATACTGGCAAGCATCAGGACAAGACCATCGTCTATGTCTCATCCGATGTCAAAACAGAGTTCTACCTCGCTACAGACAAGACCATCGTACCTGTTGATTTCCTGCAGGCTGTCAAATATCTGAAGGCCAAGCCCGAAGAGCAGGCAGCTCCATTCCTGCCTGATAGCAAAAATTACGATCATGTAAACCGTGCTTTGCGCAAATACACCTCTGAATATGTGGAGGCTGCTGACGATGCATCCATCAATCGCACTGATCTTGACAATATATCAAAGACAGCACTCAACTTCCTGCGTCGAATATGTCAGGTTATAACGGATAACAACACAAAAGTGCAATGCAAAATTCTCACTGATTATATTAATAAAGGTGTATATACCCAGTTACCTCGTCGCTTGCGTGACTTGTCAAAATCGTATAAGGGCGACAAAGTGCAGATCAAGGCTGATGAGGCAAAGCTAAAGCGAACACTGTCCGAACTGATTGGCGAATACCAGACCATGAGTGAACAGATGCAAGAACAGGCTGTTCCTAAAGCAAGTGACCCGCAAATCATTATTTCTGAAACATTTATATAAAACTTCAAATCGGCAGCTAACGGTTGCCGAAATATAATTAAAAACTTATGACAGACCTACAACTCATACAAAACAAGATATTTGAAATACGTGGTCAGCGCATTATGCTTGATCGCGATTTAGCGGCTATGTATGGTGTGGAAACTAAGCGTTTGAACGAAGCTGTAAGACGAAATGCCAAACGTTTCGAAGGTGACGACTTTATGTTCCGCTTGACAAAAGACGAGACACAGCAAATTACTTTGAGGTCACAAACTGTGACCTTAGAAACACCTTTAGAAACAGGGAATTTGGACGATTCTATTCGTTTAAGGTCGCAAAATGCGACCTTAAACAAAGGGAGAGGACAACATTCGAAATATCTTCCATACGCTTTTACTGAACTTGGCGTAGCTATGCTCAGCAGTGTGCTTAATTCCGAGACCGCTATCCATATAAATCGTGAGATTATGCGAGCCTTTGTGGAGTTCCGCCGCATGGCCACCTCTCTTGCTTTGCCCAATTCAAATGCTGACATCGCCCAGTTGCGTAAGGACTTCGAAGAACTGAAACTTGACATTGAAGACATCCTTCACGACCAGAACGACATCAATGAGAGTACTCGTATGCAACTCGACAATATCACATTAGCATTGGCAGAACTTCAATCCAAAGAGCCTCGTCAGAAACCACGACGGAAAATAGGCTTTATACAAGACGACAATCAATAAAAAGTAATTACCGCTATGACCTATACAAAAGACAACCTCCGACAGATATTCCAACAGCCGTACAATCTGCAGGAATGGCAGACCATGCTGCACAACTATTTCCATGCTAAGGATTTGAAAGTTGACCCAGAGCGCATTGAAGGTATTGCCGATGACGAGCAAGGCTATTACCTTGGAGTCCTTAACACCACCGACAGCTACCGTATCGGCTTGTTCTATTATCAGATTCAACATGGCAATGTGGCCCGCAAACGAGTGGGCTTGCGCAATTTGGTGAAGTCGTTTGTTAATCCTAATTGGGGTGAGTTTGATGCAGCCCTCGTTGTCTTTGATAGTGGAATGTTGTGGCGTTTGTCTTTTGTTTGCGACATTAAAGGTGAAAACACTGCTGCGAAGCGTTATACATACGTCTTTGGTGAAACTGACAATTACTATAACACTCCCGTAGGACGTTTTGATGCCCTTCAACGTAATGGCATTTCGTTCGAGAACATCAAGGATGCCTTCTCGGTGGAACGCCTGAACAAGGATTTCTTCAATGGCTATAAGGAACGTTATGTGAAGTTCCTTAACTTCCTAAATAACGACACGAAGGATAATCGCGACTATGTAAAGAAACTCTTAGGCCGCTTGGTGTTCCTCCAGTTCTTGCAGAAGAAAGGCTGGATGGGTGTGCCTGCGAATAATCAAGGATGGACGGGTGGAGATAAATTCTACCTGAACAACTTGATAGGGAGCTATGAAGGTAACGACCGCCTATTGAGTGATGTACTTGAACCGCTGTTCTTCAATACCCTCAATGAACGTCGTGACAATGACCTTGCAGATCCGCGATTGGGTGAAAACATCAAGATACCTTATCTGAATGGCGGACTTTTCGACAAAGATGACTTAGACAAGAAAGACATTGATTTCCCTTACGACTACTTCAAGGAACTCATGGGCTTCTTTGCCATGTATAACTTCACCATCGACGAGAACGACCCAGAGGACTCAGAAATCGGCATAGACCCAGAAATGCTTGGACATATCTTTGAGAACTTGCTGGAGGACAACAAAGACAAAGGGGCCTTCTACACACCAAAGGAGATTGTGCAGTATATGAGCAAGGAGAGTGTAAGCCAGTATCTGAAAAGCTACACTCCAGAGGAATTGCATACGGCTATTGACTCCTTGATTAAGCAGAGGGTGGTGGAGCCCATTCTGCAAAAGAAGGAAAATGCAAGGTTAGTCAATAGTGCTTTGACAAAAGTAAAGGTCTGTGACCCTGCTATTGGTTCCGGTGCATTCCCAATGGGAGTCCTTAATGTCTTGTTTGATTGCCGCCATTTGCTCTATGGCTTTATAGGTGTGAATGAGGTCTTTTCTTACGCAAAGGTGAAAAGGGACATCATTCAGAATAACATCTATGGTGTCGATATTGAGAAAGGTGCCGTAGATATTGCCCGCCTCCGTTTCTGGCTGGCATTGGTAGTAGATGAGAATGAACCGCAGCCATTGCCCAACCTCGACTATAAGATTATGTGTGGTGACTCTCTGCTGCATCGTTTTGCCCTCGATGCACCATTCCAGAACGTGTTGAAGGACTACAACCAAAAGAATGGCACGCAATACACTCTTGACGACTATCGCCAGTGGGTATATGACTACACGAACATTTCCGACCATACGCAGAAAGACGATTTCCGCCAAAGGATTGAAGACATCAAGCGGGCTGTCAAAACCAAACTCAGCAAAGAAGAAATGGGAAAGATTGCAAAAGTTCGCGGAGCCATAGATAACTTGCAGATGGGTGATTTCTTCGGTAATAAAAAGAAAGAGAACGAGAAGAAAATCAGGGCTCTCCAGAAAGAGCTCAAAGCATTAGAGCAACAACGTGAAGAAATAGAGTCCAACAAAATCTACGACCAGGCCTTTGAATGGCGTTTCGAGTTCCCGGCACTTCTGGACGAGAATGGTGACTTTATGGGATTTGATATAGTCATTGGTAATCCTCCATATGTGCTTGTACAGACTTTTAATAATTCTGCATTAGAAAACTTATACAAAAATAAATATGAGGTCGCATCTTACAAAATAGACTTATATCACCTTTTCTTAGAAGCGGGTTATAATCTATTATGCAACAATGGAGTGTTGTCATTTATTAACCCCACAACTTTTTTGACCAACAATTATACCCAGCCATTACGTGATCTGCTATTATACAGAACTATCATATTGTCTATAATAAATATTGGTGACAATGTATTTGATGCAAGTGTAAATACAGGAATAGAGATTATAAAGAAGGGACTAAAAGAAGATAATACATTAAACTATTATTACGCAGAATACGAAAATGATAAACTGAGCGTGAAGATGATTTCTTCTGTTCAACAACGTGACTATCTGAAAGCCGAAAAACATATAATTCAGCCAATAACCTCAAATGAATCCTATTATTTGTCGCATAAGATTGAAAACAAAGCAGAACTTCTAAAAGAATATGCTTCCGTAAATTTCGGAATGCAATTACGCAATCGCAAGATTTTTACGAATGACGTATTGGTTTCACCAAGTCCAGAAGTGTTAACAGCATATCATCGCAAATGCTTGACAGGAAAAGATATATTAGACTATGTGGTCTTTTGGAATAATCGTTATTGCTATTTCAATGAAGAAGCAAGATGCGGAGGATGCTGGATTGAATCACTACACAATTCCAAAAACAAGATTCTTGTCCGTCAGGTAGGAACTGTCCCTGTATGTGGGATAGATAAAGAAGGATTGGCGGTATTAAATAGTGCATTCATGATCGTATGCAAACGGATAAATCCTTTTGGGACCTTAGGCATATTAAATTCTAAATTAATAAAATTCTATTGGCAATTAAAATTTGAGGATAAGCGAAAAACCTTCCCCAAAATAAAAGGCACCTATCTGGAGTTATTACCTATCATTCCTCCAACTGATGAGATTACACGTTTGGTGGAGAACATCGTATATTTAAAAGAGGAATCTCTATCTAATGATACTTCTGCATTAGAGCAACAAATCGACCTCCTCGTCTATCACCTCTACGGCCTGACTTACGATGAAGTCCTCATCGTAGATCCAGATACTCCAATTACACGAGACGAATATGAAGATAATAGCTAAATAATAAGTAAATACAACTAAACAACGAAAATATGGATACCAAGATAATTCACTACATTAACTCTGAAGGGAGCGAATCCACGGAAACAACAATTAAACCAATGAACTAAAATTAATAGCATATGATACCAGAAGCTTTTTTAATGGAGGCAGCAAAGCCTGTAATATCATCTATTACTCATTTCCATGGTGATAATATATGTACCTCTAATTGTTTTAATTCAAAAAGGAAACTTCTCCCGTTATTAATAAAGAGGATACCTGACTTGTTTGTTTCTTATTCCGTATATTTTGTACCACAAAAATATGTATATCCTTCAGACAAAGTGGTAAGACTGGATGCTCATAGCGGAGAGGATAGCATTGAGGCGTTTTCTTATTATAATCATTATTTGGCCGGTGGAAGTCATGAACAATCATATCATTTCAAGTATGATGCATGCAAGAATGAATTAGAAAAGATAAAGACAGTAATAAAAAGAAAAGAAGAAACTTCTGTCCTTATAGAAGGATTGTAATATCAATATAATACTAAGATGTTTTAAGTTACTGGTTAACTCCAAAGCACTTAGTGGGTAACTGCAATATAGATAGTAGGTAACTCGAAATGAGATGGTTTTGAACAGAAAAGAAAAGAGAAACGATATGAGTAAGATGTCAATTCGGTTTTATAAAGACCATAAGGTACGTGCTGTATGGGACGAAGAGCATAATCATTGGTGGTTCTCGGTTCTCGACATAGTGGGGGCCATCAACCAGCAGGATGATCACGAGAAGAACCGCAACTACTGGAAGTATCTGAAGTCCAAGTTGCGGAAAGAACAGAGCGAGGTGGTTAGTGACACTACCCAACTGAAATTGACAGCATCTGACGGAAAGAAATACCTAACCGACGTCATCAGTCAGGCTGGTATGGATAAATTGGCAAAAGCCATTCGAAACCAACAGGCTTTGGCCTTTCTTGACTGGTTCACCTATAGCGACAACACCATTGACGGGCAGAGTCGGAAGAAAGCCTATACGCTATGGGAAAGTAATCTGATGGCCGACAAAGACGTGGGCAAGGTTAAGGCTCTACAGCAGATTCATGCTTATCTGTTTGGTGGACTCTATGACTTTGCTGGCAAGATTCGTACGAAAACAATCGCAAAAGGTAATACCCTGTTCTGTTTGGCAGAACATCTGCACAATTATCTGAAGATTGTTGAGGCAATGCCAGAAACGACATTCGATGAGATAGTGGAAAAATATGTGGAGATGAACGCAGCTCATCCGTTTATGGAGGGCAATGGGCGCTCAACACGTATCTGGCTCGACATGATATTCAAAAAGCGCATAAAGATGTGCGTGGACTGGAGCAAGATAGATAAAAAAGACTACCTTGATGCCATGATTGCAAGCCACACTGATAGTAGTCGTATTCACGAGTTGCTGAAAGGTGCCATGACAGACAAGATTGATGACCGCGAAATTTTCATGAAAGGCATTGACTATTCGTACTATTATGAACAGGAATAACGATTGATGGCGAGGAGTGGGTAACTCGTCATAAGATGGTTTTTAACAGAAAAATAAGAAGATATGAATAACGAGATACAATTCATACTATATCAATTGCCTGATGAGGAAGGCAGGGTGCAGGTTGTGATAAAGGATGAGACGATATGGGCTACGCAGAAAGCGATGGCACAGTTGTTTGGTGTGGGTGTGCCTGCTATTAGCAAACATCTGACACACATCTTTGACGAAGGGGAACTTGACAAAGATGTGGTTGTTTCCAAAATGGAAATAGCCACTCAGCATGGTGCCATTGAAGGGAAAACTCAGATGAGCGAAACGGCCTTCTATTCCCTTGATGCAATTATCTGGAAGAACATGGAATTGAGTACGGTATCCAATTCGTAACCCGCTTTTTCCTCAATTCCCCAGACTGCCTTTATTTAAAGAAATCCAGCGAATTCTTACAAAGTTACGAAAAAACGAGGGCAGAACAAAATAAATTCATTTATTTTTTATGCCGAGTGACAAGTAAGTTCGCCACGAAGTGGCAAAGTTACGAAATCTTTTTGAATTATCTTGCTATTGCCTTTGTATTTTTCTGTTATTGAGTTCACATTATTATATTAACGCGTAGGAACAGACTGCCGTTTTGTTTCATGGTGTAAAGTCTGTGATACATCATAAGATGGCAGGTAGGCTTTTTTTCCGTACCTTTGCACAAAAATTATAACAACCAACAACAACTTATGAAGAATCTTTTACTCACAGGCATGTTATTGATGTCATCGCTCCTCGGAGCGAAAGGGGAGGTGGACCCCAATTTCCACGTCTACATTTGTTTCGGACAGTCGAACATGGAGGGTAACGCCCAGTGGGAGGCAATGGACGTGGGAAACGTTGACCCGCGCTTCCAGATGCTGGCCACCTGTAACTTCAGCAGTCCCAAGCGTACGCTGGGCAACTGGTACAAGGCTGAGTGTCCCATTGTCAGCCCCGACGGAAGACTCGGCCCCACGGACTACTTCGGACGTACGATGGTAGCTAACCTGCCCGACCACAAGATCGGCGTCATCGCCGTGGCTATGGGCGGCAGTCCTATCGAGATGTTCGATAAGGACAAGTACCAGCAGAAGCTGAAGGACAACCCCAACGACTGGTGGGCCATCCTGGCCAAGAAGCACTACGGCGGCAACCCTTACGGCCGTATCATTGATATGGCCAAGAAGGCTCAGGAGGTGGGTGTCATCAAGGGCATCCTGCTGCATCAGGGCGAGTCGAACTGCGCTGACCCCAACTGGCCGAACATGGTGAAGAAGATCTATAACGACATGCTGACCGACCTTGGCCTGCAGGCTGTCGACGTCCCCCTGTTTGCTGGTGAGGTGGAATACGTGGGTGTCGGCGAAGGTAGTGGCGGCTGTGCCGGCCATAACGTCCAGGTGAACCGTCTGCCCAGCGTGATTCCCACGGCATACGTGGTGTCTGCCAAGGACATTCCCGGGAACAACTCAGACCCTTGGCACTTCTCAGCCCAGGGCTACCGCATCCTCGGCCAGCGCTATGCGCAGAAGGTGCTGAGGGTGACATACGACATTGACCCGGAGATTACAGACCCGGTGCCTCCCACGACGGAAAAGACCATCGACGAGCGTTTCACCGTGCTGTCAAATACCAGCGGCATACCTTTCGCCATTGTCAATGAGGCCGAGAAGAAGGCATTTTACTGCACCTACGGGCAGCATCTGGCCTACGACAACTTCAAGACGGCGTTCAAGGACTCCAACACGGGCTACTACTTCAAGATTCAGAAGGCCAGCGGCGGTTTCCGGCTGCGTCTCATCACGCCTGAGGGCAGCGACTACCAGATGAACGGCGAGACCTGGTATCTGAACTCGCAGGACGTCAGCGGCAGCTGCTGCTTCATCGCCGGACTGAACGGTCAGAACGGCTACGACATCGTCAAGGGTGCCGTCTGGAAGATGGAGTATGTTGACGGCAAGGGCTTCTCGATGAAGAACGTCGGCACGGGCAAGTATCTGAAGGATGCCACGTCGCCCGCCATGTACGATGAGCCGACCTACTTCACCTTCTGTACGCTGAAGGAAGTCACCACCGGCATTGAGACAGTTCAAAGTTCAAAGTTCAAAGTTCATGGCGTTTACACCCTCGATGGCCGCAAGGTCAATCCAGAGAACCTGCGTCCTGGTCTGTATATCATGAATGGTAAAAAGGTCGTGATGAAGTGAAAGAAAAACTGAAATTGTTTGTCAGGCATAGCGTTTACGTTGTCGTATGGTTGGCAGCACTGGCCGTCGTGGCCACGGTGCTGCTGACCTACGAGCAACACCTGCTGTGGAAAGTGCAGGAGAGGAACCTCTTCCTCGCCTCATCGTTGTTCTTGAGGGAACAGTTGGTTGTGCCTGGCGGCATGCTCACGTGGTTAGGAACCTTCTTCACGCAGTTCCTGTACTACCCGTTGGTGGGAGTGCTGATGCTCTGCGGCTGGTGGCTGTTGCTGATGGCCATCATCAAGCGGACGTTCCGTATCAGTAGCCGATGGGCGGCTCTCTTGATGCTTATTCCTGTGGCCCTGCTGCTGCTGACCAACGTGGACATGGGCTACTGGATATACATGCTGAAGCTGCGCGGCCATTTCTTCGTGACCACTATCGGCACGACTGCTACGGCCATCCTGCTGTGGGGATTCAGAAGCATTCCCGACAAGTACTGGCTGCGCATGGCATACCTGCTGGTGGCCTGTGCCGTCGGCTATCCGCTCATTGGCATCTACGCGCTGGCCGCCGCCCTGCTGATGGGCATCTGGTCGTGGCGTTTGTCGGCCACCCGTACGGCTGCTGCCGTTTATAGCGTGGTGGCCCTGCTGGCTGTCATTGCCGTGCCGCTGCTCTGCTACCGTTACATCTATTACCAGACCAACCTGGCCAACATCTACTGGGCAGGACTGCCGGTGTACTTCATCACCGAGAATCATCCCACCTATTACATCCCCTACTATCTGCTGGCACTGTTCTTTGTCATCTTAGCGGTCACCTACAGTAATGACCGCCGACAGGCTCGACCGATGAAAAGGCTCTATTTCCTTTTATGCCAAGGCGTCATAGCCATCCTGCTTGTCGCAGGTGTCTACACCTTCTGGATGAAAGACGAGAACTTCCACCGCGAGTTGGCCATGCAGCACCACATCGAGAAGCAGGACTGGTCGGGCGTACTCGAGGAGGCTGCCGCCCAGGAGGACGAGCCGACACGGGCCATCGTGATGATGCGCAACCTCGCCTTGAGCCGGTTGGACCGGCAGGGTGACGAGATGTTTCTCTACAAGAACGGCTCCAAGGCATACGCCGCCCCCTTTGACATGCGCCTGATGCTGGTGGCGGGGCCGCTCATCTACTATCAGTATGGTATGCTGAACTACTGTAACCGGCTGTGCATGGAGATGGGCGTGGAGTTCGGCTTCCGCACCGGCGACTATCAGCTGTTGGTCAACTGTGCCCTGCTTGAGGATGACCAGCCCCTGGCCCGCAAGTATATCGGACTGTTGAAGCAGACCATCTTCTACCGCGACTGGGCCGAGCAAGCCGAGACACTGTTGGGCCACCCCGACCTCATAGGTCAGGATGCCAGCCGTGAGCCAATCACCCACATGATGCACTACGACAACGTGCTGGGCGGTGACCAGGGCAACACGGAGCGCTTCCTCATGACACAGCTGGCAAGGAGTACTTATACAGATGATCCCGTCTTCCAGGAGCAGACCCTGCTGGCCACGCTCTGGACCAAGGATGTCAACAGGTTCTGGCAGCATTTCCAGGACTACGTCAGGCTGCACCCACAAGGTCGCATGCCACGCTACTACCAGGAAGCCGCCTTCCTCTACAGTGTTATGATGGGCGGTCAGGATGCCGACAACGTGCCTGTCGATGCCAGCGTCAAGGAGACCTTCGAGCGCTTTGCCACTTCGTTGTCGGGCTACGACGGCCAGGATGTGGAGGTGGCACGTGAGGCATTGCAGCCCTTCTTCTCTGACACCTACTTCTATGACTACTATACGATGAGCAATCTACCGGAATATTGATATGAGAAAGGAAGTATACACAGCCGTCATTTTCTGTCTGGTCATCGTGGGCTGCTCCCGGCCTTCTGTGCCGGAGGTCTTTACCGAGACAGACCGTCTGCCAAAGATATACCCCGACTATACGGATGTCACTGTCCCTATTAACATCGCGCCGCTCACCTTCCAGCTTGACGAGCCAGCCGACGAGATGGTTGCCCGCTTTGCCGCCGGCGACGAGGAGGTCGTCTGTGCCGGTAAGGCACAGCCCGACATCGACGACTGGCACACGCTGACAGAGAAGGCCAAGGGCGGTGCCATCACAGTCGACGTCTATGCCTGCAAGAGCGACCAGTGGACACACTACAAGCCCTTCAGCATCTTCGTGTCGCCCGACAGCATCGACAGCTATCTGAGCTACCGCCTCATCTTCCCGTCGTTCATCAGCTACGAGGCCCTGACCATCAACCAGCGTTGTCTGGAGAACTACGACGAGAGTGTCATCTACGACAACGTGCTCTGCAGTTTCGAGAAAGAAGGGCAGTGCATCAACTGCCACCACTACCAGCAGTACAACCCGGAGCGCATGCAGTTCCATGCCCGCCAGAACCACGGTGGCACCATCGTGGCCTACGACGGCCATATCAAGAAGGTAAACATGAAGCACGACTCCATCCTCTCTGCCGGTGTCTATCCTGCCTGGCACCCGTGGCTGAACCTGATAGTCTACTCCACCAACAAGACAGCTCAGCGATTCCATACCACCCATCAGAACAAGATTGAGGTGTTTGACTCACAGAGCGACCTCATCGCCTACGATGTTGAAAGGGGAGAGGTGACCAACCTGGAGAACGACAGCACAGAGCTGGAGGTGTTCCCCGCCTGGGCGCCCGACGGCAAGACGCTTTACTACTGCAGCGCCCATTTGGAGAAAACAGACACCACCCAGACGATAGCCTCGCTGATTACCTCGCGCTGGAACGAAATACGATACAACATCTACAAGAAGCGCTTCGACCCTGAGACGATGACTTTCAGCCCCCGCGAACTCGTCTTCGCCGCCGACAGCCTCGGCAAGAGTGCCACCCTGCCCCGCGTCTCGCCCGACGGCCGCTACCTGATGTTTTCTATGGCAGAGTACGGTGTGTTCCACATCTGGCACCATGATGCCGACCTCTGGCTGACAGACCTTCAGACGGGTGAGACGCGCCCGATGCAGGAGGTCAACTCACCCGACACCGAGAGCTACCACTCATGGTCGAGCAACGGAAGGTGGATGGCGTTCAGCAGTCGCCGCGACGACGGCACCTATACCCGCCCCTTCTTCGCCCACGTCGACAAGGACGGCCGTGGCACCAAACCCTTCGAGCTGCCCAGTGCCGACCCCGACTACCACCGTCAGCTGATGAGGTGCTATAACATCCCGGAATTCATGCGTGGCTCCGTCACCATCAAGCCCCAGCAGTTTGCCGACGTGCTGAAAGGCGAAGGTGAACCTGTCAGATACGTACAACAACTCACCAAATAACCAGCCTTTATGAAAAGACTCCTCACCATCCTTACCCTGTATGCTGCCGTCGCTGTCGCTGCTGTGGCTGCGAAGGTTGCATCGCCCAACGGCAAGCTGACTGCCGAGACGAAGGGCAGTACCATGATTGTCAAGCACGGAAAACGACAGGCACTGGAGCTGACTGGCCTGCCGTTCAGCAAGCAGAAGTCGGCTTTCACGTTTGTAAGAACCGTCACCGCCGACTATCGCATGCTGACAGGCAAGCAGCTGCACCCCACCAATGCCGCCAACGAGTACGAGGCCGCCATGACCGACGGTGTACGCATGGTGCTGAGGCTGTACAACGACGGTGTCGCGTTCCGTTATGAATACACGGGACAGCACCCGACGGAGCAGACCACCTATGTCATCCGCGAGGGCACCAGGCGGTGGATGCAGCAGTGGACGGAGGCCTACGAGGGTTTCTTCCCGCTGACAACGACGTACAAGGTAGAGCCTGTGCCGTCGTTCAGCGGCGTGTCGAAGTCTGACGAGGGATGGAACAACCGCTGGGGCTACCCGCTGCTGGTTGAGCCTGCCGACGGGCTGTTCACTCTGATTACAGAGGCCAACATCGAACGCGGACAGAGCGCATCATGCCTGTATAACGACAAGGAGAACTTCCGCGTGACGCCCGCCGCCACCACCGACAGCGGCACCGCGACCAGCGGCTCTGCCGCCACGGTGTCCGGCGGTTCCCCCGCCGGAACTTCCCCCTGGCGTGTGGCCATCATCGGCTCATTGGCCGACGTAGTCCAGTCAACCCTCGTGACCGATGTCAGCGAACCCTGCAAGATAGCTGACACCAGCTGGATACAGCCTGGCGTGGTATCGTGGGTATATTGGGCGTACAACCACGGCTCGAACGACTATAACATCATTAAGAAGTATGTTGACTTGGCCGATGTGCTGCGTCTGCCCTATGTGCTCATCGATGCCGAATGGGACGAGATGAAGGACGGCAAGACCGTAGAGGATGCCGTCGACTATGCCAAGTCGAGAGGTGTCAAGCCGCTCATCTGGTACAACTCCAGTGTCGGCTGGGTGAACGGTGCGCCAGGCCCGAAGTACCGTTTGAACAAGCCCGAGGACCGTGAGAAGGAGTTTGCTTGGTGTGAGAAGATTGGCGTGGCCGGCGTGAAGATAGACTTCTTTTCCGGTGACGACCAGCGTAACATGGAGTACTGCATCGACCTGCTGGAATGTGCCGCGCGGCATCATTTGCTGGTCAATTTCCACGGAGCACCCATACCACGCGGCTGGCAGCGCACTTATCCGAACCTGATGTCCACGGAGGGTGTCTATGGTGCCGAGTGGTACAACAACGTGGCTACGTTCACCGCCAAGGCTGCGCGCCATAATGCCACTTTGCCTTTTACACGTAACGTCATAGGACCGATGGACTATACACCGTGTGCATTCAGCGACTCACAGCATCCACATATCACGACACACGGCCACGAGCTGGCCTTGACGGTGTTGTACGAGAGCGGTCTGCAGCACTTGGCCGACCGCCCGGAGAGCTTCCTCTCGCAGCCGCAGGAGGTGCAGCACTTCCTGTCGCAGCTGCCTGCCGTATGGGACGAGACACGCTACGTCAGCGGCTACCCCGGCGAGAGTGCCGTGCTGGCACGCCGTCATGGTGACACTTGGTACGTGGCGGGCATCAACGGACGCGACGAGGCGCAGACACTCGCCACACCGCTCGACTTCATCCCGAAGGGCGAGGTGACGCTGTATGCCGACGGCGAGCCGTGGGACATCAGCCATCCAGCCACCCTTCCCCGCCAGATGGCCTGCAAGGCCCGTGGCGGTTTCGTGCTCGTCGTCAAGCCTGCGCCACGGCTGACGGTGCGCTATGTGGCACCCAATGCCGTGCGCATACAGTATGGTAACCCTGACCTGAAGAGCAGTCTGCCCGACTGGCTTTACGTGAAACACAATGAGGTAGCTGAAGCCGACATCACCGCCGCTATTGAGGGCGATGCCGTTGTGGTCAGGGACAAGGCCGGACGTGTTGTGTTCCGTGCCACCCGTCATACGCTGGAGAATGGCGTGGCTACGGCGGCTTTTGATTCTCCGCAGGACGAGTACCTCTATGGACTGGGACAATTTCAGGACGGCTACAGCAACATCCGTGGCCTGTCGCGCCGGCTGACACAAGTGAACACACAGATCAGCATTCCTATGATGCTGTCGAGCAAGGGCTATGGTGTGCTGTGGAACAACTACGGTCTGACGGAGTACAATCCTTGTGAACAGAAAGTGGTACTGGTTAGGCAAGATGGAGAAGGCAAGGCGGAAGTGGTCAATGTCACCTCGACGGAAGGTGGAAAACAGGAAGTCAGGAGGCGTAACATCTACACTGCCACCCTCGATATCAGCGAGGCTGGCGACTATGCCCTGCTGTTGGACGTAGGCCAGAAGATGGCACGCCGCCACAACCTCACCATCGACGGCCAGACAGTCATCGGGATGCAGAACCTGTGGCTGCCGCCTACGGCATCGGTCATCGTGCATCTGGAGACAGGACGGCACACGCTGTCGGCAGAGCTGACGAAGGACGACAAGCCGGTGCTATATTATAATAAGGTAAAGGACGAGACCGTTTTCCGCTCACCTGTGGCCGAGGCCGTCGACTACACCGTGTTCGTCGGTTCCCCCGACGAAATCATCGCCACGTACCGCGACCTGACGGGGGCCTGTCCGCTGATGCCGTCGTGGGCATTGGGCTATATCCACTGCCGCGAACGCTTCCACTCGTCGGAGGAGATTCTGCAGACCGCCAATCGCTTCCGCAAGGAACAGCTGCCCGTCAGCACCATCGTACAGGACTGGCAGTACTGGGGCAAGCACGGCTGGAACTCCATGCAATTCGACGAGGACTACTACCCTGACCCCAAGGCACTGACCGACAGCCTGCACAAGATGGACATTCGCCTCATGTTGTCTGTATGGTCTAAGATAGACAAAAACTCGGAGGTAGGCCGGCAGATGCTGGCCAGTGACTATTACATCCCCGGCACCGACTGGATAGACTTCTTCAACCCAGACGCAGCGGCTGCCTACTGGAAGAACTTCTCGCAGCGTCTCGTACCACTCGGTATCGACGCCTGGTGGCAGGACGCCACGGAGCCAGAGAACGACGATCTTGAAGGACGGCGTGTCAACAACGGCCGCTGGGCAGGCGAACAGGTGCGTAACGTCTATCCGCTGCTCGTCTGTAAGACGGTGAGCGAAGGACTAACAAGGGAAAAAGGTAAAGTGAATAGTGAAAAATCCGCTACCGCTCAACCTGGTTCCATGATATTGACCCGCAGCGGGTTCCCCGGCATCCAGCGTTATGGCGTATCTCTGTGGTCTGGTGACGTGGGCAACGACTGGGAGACGTTCCGCCGCCAGCTGACGGCAGGCTTAGGCATGCAGGCTGCTGGCATCCCCTGGTGGACCTACGACGCCGGTGGCTTCTTCCGTCCTGGTGACCAGTATAACAATCAGGACTATATCGAGCGTATGCTACGCTGGATAGAGACCAGCGTCTATTTGCCGCTGATGCGTGTGCATGGCTATATGAGCAACACAGAGCCGTGGAACTACGGCCCGGAAGCACAGGCCGTCATCGCCGGATGTCTGAAGGAGCGCTACCGTCTGCTGCCTTATATCGAGCGATGTGCCAGGCAGGTCAGCAGCCAGGGTGGCACGCTGATGCGCCCGTTAGTGTTCGATTTTGCCGACGACGAGGAAGCCCTGAAGCAGAAATACGAATATATGTTCGGACCGGCTCTGCTTGTCAGCCCTGTCACCGAACCGGGTGTTACCCAATGGCGCACCTACCTGCCCAAGAACGAGGGTGGCTGGTATGACCATCGTACTGGACAGCACTACGACGGTGGCCAGTATGTGGCGACATCTGTCACCAAGGCATACATCCCCGTTTTCCGCCGTGCTGGCTATAGTCTTGACATGCCACTCGTCTATTCCCAGGAACATACGGGCAGTCACTATGCGAAGCCGGAGTTGCCTGCCGCCGACCAATTACCTGAGATACGCGAGCTGCCTGACGCACTGAAGGGTGTCAGCGGCTTTGGTGACTGGGAACAGAAGCGTCAGGAAATCAGCACACAGATACAACACTATGGCATCGGCGAGAAGCCTGCCGTCAAGCCAGAACAGGTGAAAGCACGCATGAACGGCGACACACTAATCGTTGACGTGACGGTCGGTGGTGAGACGCTGACGCTACGCTCGGAAATAAGATACCCGAAGACAGGCAGCGGCCCCTACGCCCTGATGATTGGTACCAGCGGAATCGCCTTGCCCAAGCAGCTCTTTGCCGACCGCCCCATTGCCATGATGGTGTACCACGAAAAGCAGGTGAACGACTACGGACAGTGGGGCAAGCACCATGAGCGTGGCGAGCATCCGTTCGACCGCCTCTATCCACACCTGAAGGACAATGGTGCCTATAGCGAATGGGCATGGGGACTGAGTCGTCTCATCGACGGACTGCAGCAGCTTGGTACAGAGGTGACGAAGATAGATCTGCAACATATCGGTGTGACGGGCTGTTCGTATGCCGGTAAGATGGCTCTCTACTGTGGAGCCTTCGACGAGCGCATCGCCTTGACCATTGCTCAGGAGCCAGGAGGAGGCGGTGCTGCCGCCTGGCGTGCCTCTCACGAGTCGAAGGAGAAGGTGGAGGACATCGACAAGACCGACTATCATTGGTTCTTAGAGAGCCAGCGTGACAATTTCCGGGGTGACAGCGTCTACCGGCTGCCCTACGATCAGCACGAGCTGTGCGCACTGGTATGTCCGCGTGCCTTGCTGCTGTTGGGCAACCCTGACTATACGTGGCTTTCAGACCCTGCCATGCTGGTGTCGGCAAAGGCTGCCCGTAAGGTATGGGAACGCTTCGGTATCGAGGATCGCATGGGATGGAGTATCGTCGATGGCCACGGTCACTGTCAGTTGCCTGAACGTCAGTGGCCGGAGGTGCAGGCATTCATCGACAAGTTCCTGCTAGGGCGTGACGCTGACACCGACGATGTGCGTATATATAATGTTAAGCTTTGAACTGTGAACTATGAACTTAAAAGGAATAACGATGATGTGCATGACAGCACTTATGACAGGATGTAACACTGCCACTACAGAAAATATGGAGCAGCTGATTGACGAGCTTTACGCCAAGATGCCGCAGGAGGAACGTATCGCCCAGTTGAAGAGCATGTATATGGACGACCTCTTCGACGAACAGGGACAGTTGGATACTGTCAAATGCCGTGAGCTGATACCCTTCGGCATCGGCCATTTCTCACAGTTCTGCATGCAGCAGCCCCGCGACCCCAATGAGTTGCGCGACCGTGCTGCCGCCGTTCAGGACTGGCTCATGCACCACACACCCAACGGCATTCCGGCGTTGCTCCACGAAGAGGTGCTGACAGGTATCAACACGTTAGGGGCTACCATCTACCCCCAGCAGATAGGACAGGCTTGTTCGTTCAATCTTGAACTGGCAGAGCTGAAGACCCGCCAGACAAGTACTGCCCTGCGCCGCATGGGTGGTGTGCTGGCGTTGTCGCCGATGGTCGACGTATGCCGTGTACCGAGCTTCAACCGCTTGGAGGAGTCGTACGGCGAGGACGGTTACCTGTCGGCAGCGATGGGTGTCGCCTTTGTCCGTGGCCTGCAACAGGACGACCTCACGAAAGGCGTGGGTGCCTGCTCCAAGCACTACCTCGGCTACGGAGGTGGTGGCAATGCCGAGGAGAAGGAACTGATGGAGGAAATCCTCTTACCCCATGAGGCGATGATACGGTTGGCTGGCAGCAAGTGTGTCATGCCCGGCTACCATGCTATGGCAGACAGCACTGGCGAAAAGGTCAATTGTGTGGCCAACGGCAAGATACTGCGTGACATCCTACGCGACTATCTCGGCTTCGACGGCATGGTGGTGAGCGACTATACCGCCATCGACCAGCTGCCCTTAGACAGTTCAAAGATCAATGTTCAATGTTCAATGTTCAATGTTCAATGTTCAATGTTCAATGTTCAATGTTCAAAGTTAGAAGTATTGAAGGCTGCCGCTGCCATCAATGGCGGCAACGATGTCGACTTCCCCTTCGGTGCCAACTATCAGCACCTGCAGGAGGCCATCGACCAGGGACTGGTGACGTCCGAAACCTTTGAGCATGCCGTCAAGAATGTGCTTCGGTTCAAGTACCGTGCCGGACTGCTCGACAAGCATCCGTATCTGTACACCAAGGGCGACATCAGGCTGGACTCTCCCGAAGAGCGCAAGACGGCCTACGACATCGCCACCCAGTCCATCGTCCTGCTGAAGAACGACAGCAACCTCCTGCCTCTTACCTCTCACCTCTCACCTCTGAGAATCCTCCTCACTGGCCCTAACGCCAACTCCATCTGGGCCATGTGCGGCGACTACACCTATCCCGCCATGTCGTACTTCTGGAAGAAGCGCGAGGACGTACCCGACAACCCGCACATCGTAAGGCTGTTGGAAGGCATGAACGACCGCAAGCCCGACAGCGTCAGTATCCTGTATTCACGTGGCTGCGACTGGACGGAGGAGATAGAGACGAAGTTCTCACATGTGGGCGACAAGCGTTCGTGGGAGTACCCGCTGCTGCACCGTAAGGTGGATGCTGGCGAGGAAGCCAACAAGGAGGAAGCATTGGCAATGGCCGATAGTGCCGATGTCATCGTGGCTGCCGTCGGCGAGAACGTGATGCTCTGTGGTGAGAACCGCGACCGTCAGGGACTGCGCCTGCCAGGCCTTCAGGAACAGTACGTCGAGGAGCTGATTGCCACCGGCAAACCCGTGGTGCTGGTGGTGTTCGGTGGACGTGCGCAGGTTATTTCCGGACTTGCCGAGCGTTGTGCTGCCGTCATCCAGGCGTGGTATCCTGGTGAAGAGGGCGGACATGCCGTAGCCGACATTCTCTATGGCAACGTCTCGCCGTCGGCCAAACTGTCGGTCAGCTATCCCGCCACGGAGCTGTACGAACCTGTCTGCTATAACTATCCTCTTACCTCCGACCCCTCACCTCTTACCTCTAAAGTCCAGTGGCCCTTCGGCTACGGTCTGAGCTACACGACGTTTGAGTACAAGCATATCGCACTGGACGAAAAGGCCAAGACGACGGATGACTACGTCAACCTGTCGTTCGAGGTCAAGAACACGGGTAAGATGGCTGCCGACGAGGTGGCACAGATATACCTCTCGCCGACAGACGACAGCCAGCCGCTGCGCCCCATCCAGCTGCAGGGCTTTGCCCGCGTGTCGCTGAAACCTGGCGAGACGAAGGCCGTGAAGGTCAGGCTATATACCGAGCAGTTCGGCTACTACAGTAATGACGGCCAGCGCCAGTGGAACATCCAGCCCGGCACCTACGTCGTCAAGGTGGGTGCATCGTCTGCCGACATTCGTATGGAGGAGCGTGTCACGCTGAAGGGCGATGTCGTCACGAAGCCGCTGCGCGAACACTACTTCGCAGACATCAAAATCAAGAATTAGAAGTTAACTACACGTTGACGGTCACATCGTCCTGCTTGTCGCAAATGGTAAGCAGGACGATGCGTCTTTCGTGCCCGGCAATGATGGCATTGGCCTGCAGAGATAAGTGTTATTTCCGTTATTTCCAAACTTTTCTGTCTTTTTCTTTGCAATTTCACATTTTCTTCGTATTTTTGTGCCAATATTTATAACTTAAATCATTCAATTATGAAGAATAATTACCTTTCCTGTCTGCTCATCGTGCTGTTAAGCATGATTGTAGCAAATGCTTCAGCTTGGAGCATCAAGGTCGAGAATGCAGATGGCGTAACCATCTTTTACAACTTCACCACCAGCGAAAGAAACGCTTTGATGGTTACTTATCCGGGTTCCGGGTATTCCAATTATAAAGGAGTTGTGGTAATTCCCGATGAAGTAACGTTTGACGATTTCGGAGAGACGAGAACGCTAAAAGTGGTGGGTATAGGAGAGAATGCGTTCCAAAATTGCACTGGCCTGACCTCTGTCACCATCGGCAATTATGTGACGAGCATAGGAGAGAATGCATTCAAAGGTTGCACAGGTCTGACCTCCGTCACCTTCGGCAATAGTGTGACGAGCATAGAAGCTAGTGCATTCGATGGTTGCGTTGGTCTGACTTCTTTCACTATCCCCAGTAGTGTGACGAGCATAGGGCATTATGCGTTCAATGATTGCACTGGCCTGAAGTCCATCACCATCCCCAGTACTGTGACGAGCTTAGGAAATGGTGTGTTCTCTGGATGCTCTGGTCTGACTTCTGTCACTTATCCCGGTAATACGACGAGCATAGGAAATGGTGTGTTCTATTGGTGTAACAACTTGACCTCTGTCACCATCCCCTTTGGTGTGACGAGCATAGCACCAGGTACGTTCGAACATTGCTCTCGCTTGGCCTCCGTCACCATTCCCAGTACTGTGACGAGCATAGGAAATAGTGCGTTCATGGAATGCTCTGGCCTGACCTCTATTACCATCCCCAACAGTGTGACGAGCATAGAATCTAGTGCGTTCGAGTCATGTGGCCTGACCTCCGTCGCTATCCCCGGCAGCGTGGAGACCATCGGAGATGCTGCTTTCTATAACTGCAGCAGCTTAACTACCGTATCAGTAGAATGGCCTACTCCTATTGCTATTTATTATAATAATACATTTTCCGACCCTCAAAACTTAATACTCTCTGTGCCAGCTGGATACAAGGAAGTATACGAGGCTGCGGACTATTGGAAACAGTTCAATATTGTCGAAGTTGGTAAGGATATGAGCAGCGATGATATTTCTGTCACTATCGCTGCCGTCACATACAACGGCTCTGCTCAGACACCTGACGTTACGGTGAAAGACGGGACAATTACGCTGACAAACGGTACACACTATACCGTTTCCTACAGCAACAACACAAATGCAGGTACGGGTACCGTGACGGTGACAGGTAAGGGCAACTATACAGGCACGAAGACCGTTGACTTCACCATCGACAAGGCTCCGCTGACAGTCACTGCAAAAAGCTACACCATCAAGGAGGGCGATGCCCTGCCGACGTTTGAGGCTGAGTACAGCGGTTTCGTTAACGACGAGACCGCCAGCGTTCTGACCACATTGCCAACATTCACTTGCAGCGCAACTTCAACGAGCGCCCCCGGTAATTATGAAATTGGCATCAGCGGTGCTGAAGCAGCCAACTATTCCATGACCTTTGTTGCTGGTACACTAACGATTACCGCTACCAAGGCCGTCATCACCATCGGCTCGACTGGCGAAGGCACCTATTACGGCGACTGTGACCTCGACTTCTCAGAAGTGAAGGGACTGAAGGCATATATCGTCAGCGGCTACGATGTGGAGACGAAATCCGTCCTCCTGACCCGTGTCAACAAAGTGCCTGCCGGCACAGGACTTGTCGTGGTGGGCAAGCCTGCGTCATATAATGTGCCGATTTCGAACACCGACTATATCTATTTCAACATGTTGAAGGGTGTCGTTTCGCAGCAGACCGTGGCCCAGGCCAGCGAGGGCTATACTCATTTCGTCATGAGGGACGGCGAGCAAGGCTCTGCGTTCTATCAGCTTACCACGGCTACTGAGATTCCCGCAAACAGTGCCTATCTGGCCATTCCCACTTCTTCGCTTCCCCAGTCGGGAGTGGTGAAGATGGTGGTCAGCGGCGGCCTGAAGGGTGATGTAAATGAAGATGGTGCCGTTACTATTACTGACGCAGTGACGGTGGTAAACATCATTCTGAACCAATAGTACATCCTGAAGTCTATCATCGGCGAGCTGACCAGCAAGTCAAGGGCTACTGGCGACGCGAAAGCTGTTGAGACTACCACGTTCCGTCCCAACTTCTAATTGAAGCTTCCCGTCGGCAAACGCTGACATAGCGAATAAA
>JAEEGL016559683.1_pt1 | contig 57452 bp, 50 predicted proteins | sample 9134231 | NCBI WGS metagenome assembly JAEEGL01 (sample SAMN16246548, study PRJNA631951) | gut metagenome | biome: gut microbiome; feature: rumen; material: fiber-attached | host: Bos | place: Iran: Karaj | collected 2018-10
ATAGTCAAATATTTAAATATAACTTACAAGATAAGAGATGTAAAAGACATATTATTACAGCATTAATTATCCAAATAGTATTCTTTACTTGTATGTTTCCTATGAATGGTTACTTTATAGCAGAAAACTTTGAAGAAGCTGCTCCTCAAAGAAACCAATACAAGTTACTTGCTGAAAGCTTTAGTAAAGGTAAAGTAGAGTTGGATGTAGAACCAAGTCAAATACTAAAAGACTTAAAAAATCCATATGATACAAAACAAAGAAAAGACGCATTTGCTGATACTGAAGAAACTTATTTATGGGATGTAGCTTTTTATAATAATAAATATTATGTTTATTTTGGTGTAGCCCCCGTTATAATTTATTATTTGCCATTCTATTTGATAACTGGAACACATATTAAAACATGTATATGTGACTATATAACAGGTATATTACTAGTAATAGGTATATTTATACTTATTAAAAAAATAGCTTCTATATGGTTTAAAAATACTTCTCTAGGTACATATTTATTCTTAACATTAATGATGATAAATGGATGTGGTCTAATGCAAGTATTTGGACGTCCTGACCACTATTTCTTACCAATAGTAATGGGTGTTACATTTGCTGTATATGGTTTAATTAGTTGGTTAAAAGCCTATGAAACAGATAAATATAGATATTACTTTTTAGGAAGTTTATGTATGGCATCTATTGCAGCTTGTAGACCTCAATTATTACTAGCAGCGTTCCTTTCAATACCATTATTTAAAGATAAGTTAAAAGATGGAATATTTAGTAAAAAGAATATAAAGAGATACATAGCATTCTTAACACCATTTATTATGGTAGCTATACCTATGATGATTTATAACTATGTACGTTTTTCGTCTCCATTTGATTTTGGAGCTAATTATAACTTAACAACAAATGATATGACTAAAAGAGGTTGGGTAATAAGAAGAATACCTTTAGGTTTATTCTATTATTTAATTAATCCAATTAACTTTAGTTTAAAATTCCCATTTGTATATAGAACAGGATTACAAACTAATTACATGGGTACAACTATATATGAGAACATGGGAGCTGGTTTCTTAGTAACTAATGTTATTACATTATTTGCCTTTACATTATTTAATAAGAGTAAGAAATTTAAAGATAAGACTCCATGGATTGTTGGAACACTTTGTACAATATTTGCTGTAGTAATAATGATAGTAGATACCCAGATGGCAGGAATATTACCTAGATATTTCTTAGACTTTGGATTCTTCTTATATATTGCAGCTATTATAAGTGTATTTGCATCTAATAAAGAAATTAATTCTGAAAGTAAATACTTAAAGATATTAAAAATATTATTTGTATACTTACTAATATATAATGTACTATTCCAATTAAGTGATGGTTTAATGGTTAAATACGGATATTATTACTATGTAAGATCATTATTTGAACTATGGGTATAAGAGAGAATTTTATTCTCTCTTTTTTTGTAAAAGTCAAGACTTATATTTTTATAATTATTATGATAAATTTTTAAATGATAGGAGGTTATATAAATGAAAGGTACAAAAGGAGATCAATTTACGAAAGCTATGATTGAACGTATCTTAAAAGAAGGAACTTGGGATAAAAATCCACGTCCTCATTATGAAGATACTTATAATGGTATTTATTATCCACTTGATAGAACTATTGTAACTACTGATAACGAAGTAATTGAATTACAAGATAACCAAATAATAGCAAGAGATGATAACGGAATCATCCAAGTAAATACACCAGCACATACTTTATCAATTAATCATGCTGAAGTAACTTATGATTTACATAATGGTGAATCCCCACTTACAACACTTAGACCAATTGCAACTCAAACAAGCTGGGCTGAGATTCTATGGATTTACCAACAAGAAAGTAATGACTTAGTTACATTCGATAAATTACTTGGTAAAAATACTTGGGTAACTGACGAGGAAATCTTTAACTGGTGGAAAAAATGGGCATTAAAAAATCCTGATGGATCATACAAGTTAAATAGAAAAGGGCATCCTTATATTGGTGCTTGTTATGGAGGAACAGTTCATGACCATAAGTTAATGAAAGACTTCATGCGTGAAATGGCTGAAGATCCAGATAGTAGAAGACATCAAATAGACCTATGGCAAGTTGATGACTTTAGAAAACCACATGCACTTAAACCATGTGCATTTCTTACTGAATGGAATGTTCGTCATGAAAAAGATGGTAAAGATTATTTAGATTTAAAACTAGTTCAACGCAGTAGTGACTTTATGACTGCTGGCTGTATTAATCAAATTCAATATGTTGAATTACAATATGCTATTGCTCGTCACTTTGGTTATAAAGTAGGAAGATTTACTTGGTCAGTAGATAATGTTCAAATATATGATAGACATATTAATCAAGCTAAAGAAATACTTGAAAGAGAACCAATTGATTGTGCTCCAGCAATCTGGGTAAATGAAGCTAAAGATGACTTCTATGATTTAACACCTCAAGATGTTAAAGTAGTAAACTATCCAAGAGAAAAGATTCTAAAGAAGAATCCTCAAGTAGATTTACCATTAGCGGTATAGTATATGAGTAATATAACAATAATAGCAGCAATTGGTGAGAATAGAGAACTAGGAAAGAATAACTCTTTAATATGGTATTTACCAGAAGATTTAAAGTTCTTTAAAAGTGTTACTATGAATCATCCTGTTATCATGGGTTACAATACACTTTTAAGTCTTCCGAAGACTCTTCCTGGTAGACCATATATAGTTCTTACATCTAAAGATTTAACTGATGTAGACAAAAAAATAGTACATTCTATAGACGAACTATTAAAGTATGTTAATACACTTGATACAGAAGTCATGGTTATAGGTGGTGCTTCAATTTATAAGAGTTTAATAGATTATACCGATACCATGTATTTAACGGAAATAGAAGCAAGTGATAAAGAAGCTGACGTGTATTTTCCAGAATTTAATAAAGATGAATGGAATATAGAAACACTATCTAGTCATGAGTCCCCTGATGGTATAAAATATAAGCATAGGAAATATACTAGGTAGGTGGATTTATGTTTTATAAAACAATAGGAGGTAGAACTATTACATTTCTAGGGTGTGAGAATTCTACCAATGTAAAAGTTAAAAATGAAGAATTTAAAAGTATTAATAATCTAGAAGAATTATTTTTATTACTATTAGAGTCTGGTTGGACTAAAGATACTGTCTCTAATTATTATAGGGATAATTATAATAGAGACATTAATCCAACAGAAGGACAATGTACTATAACTGGTATACTTGTTCAAGAAATCTTTGGTGGGGTTATAAGAGAAGTAAAAGTAGACGAGGGATACCATACTTTTAATGAAATAGATGGCGTATTCTATGATTTAGCTAAAGATCAATTTGATATTAAAAATGTAACTTTAGATTATAGTAATACTAATTTACTTAACAGAGAAGAATTATTAAGTAATGAAGATATAAATAGAAGATATAATATTTTAAAGAATAATATTATAAATGCTATAAAGTAATTTTGAAGAAACAAAAAAGGAACAATCATGTTCCTTTTATTTTTTATATATAATTGCTGTTGGAATAGGTCTTGTTTTATGTTCTAAACTTGCATTAATTGGGGTATTAATCATTTTATCTTTTTCTATCATCACACTTGAAGTACCTCCATCAAGGGCAATAGCATTAATAGCTCCATAGTTATATAAAATATCTGCAACCTCACTTATAGTTGCACCACCTGTTCTTAAATCATTAGTGTCTATTACAAGCATCAAAACAACACCATCTTTTCTTTGACCAATTGCTGTTCTTGCAGTTACTCCAAATCCACCATTACCTTCCATATAAGTTTTCTCTCCATTAAGAATAAGAATAGGAATAGAAGTAACGGCATTAAAAACTCCTTCATCTAATAATTCTTTAGCACTCTTATGTTTATGTAAAGACATAACTCCATCTTTATTAAAACCAACTATAGCTAAATTATAACAATCATAATCTGTAATAATATTACCATTAACAATTGTTACTCCTTCAGGATTTCCTCCTAAACTAGAGCCTGCAGGATCTATAAATCTTCCTCCATTTATGGAAACCCTGGCATTTAGTCTACGAGCCATATCAATTACATACTCTCCAGAGTTAAGAGCATACTTTGATAATGCAACTTCTATTTTACTAGGGTCATATATGATAGCTAAATAAGCATTAGAATTCTTATGTTTAAATCTAATTATTCTATAGTCTTCAGTCTCTTTTAAGCTATCAAATAACTCTCTTTCAAAAGAATTATTCTTATCATAAGTAAAACTATTAGTTATATTAATTAAACTATTATCCATCTCATCATTAGATTCAATATAAAAGTTCTTATCAAGAGTGTTTCTAATAGTATCTTCATTATAAAAGAACTTAGCTATATATTGATGACGCATAGTATTCATAGAAGTAGTAATTAAAAAATCTCTTATATTACTAATTGGTCCATATAAAAGAAATAAGACACCAAAACTAATTAGATATATAAATATACTAAATGTATTAAAAAGTCTCTCACGCGCTTTAAAAACAAGTAATAAAACGATTATAAATAGTAAAAATGCAATTATATTAAATATTGCATAGCTACTATTTGATCCTATTACTATTAGTATTAATAATAAAGAAATAATTATATTTAATAACCTATACTTCATAATAATCACATGATTATTATAGCATATAAAGATTTATTAAACTTGATAAATATCTTATAATTAAATAGGTGATTGTATGAAGACTATCATAATTGGAGATATACATGGTTGTATTGATGAATTAAAAGAATTAATTAGTCTAGTTAACTTTAAATCAGAAGATAAACTAATATTTCTAGGAGACTATATAGACCGAGGTCCATCTTCTCTAAAAGTATTAGAATACCTAAAAGAATTAAAAGAAAATAATACTAATGTATATTTATTACTAGGTAATCATGATTATCGTTTTATAAATGATAATATTATGTTTATAGATAATCTTGCTTGGATTCTAACAGGTAAACATAAAACATTGAAAGAATTAGGAAAGTATGAAGAAGAATATAAAAAGTGGTTAAAGAAGAATACTATTAAGTATTATGAAGATACTTTATTTCAATGTGCTCATGCATCTATTAAAAATGAAAACATAAAGAAGAACTCTCTTTATACGCTTGTTTATGATCACTTTTCACCTAAATCAAACACCTATGCTGGTTTACTCACTATTGTAGGTCACTCTGCATTAAAAGAACCAAGATATTATCCAGGTAATAATGGGAAAATAGAATTCTTAAAATATGATCAAGAGTATCTTTTACCTGAAAAAGGAATAATACACTTAGACACAGGATGTGTATATGGTAATAAACTTACAGCTATGATAATCCAAGATAACAAATTTGTGTTAAAATATATAAGCAAGAAAGCAGGGTAGGAATGGAAGAATTAAAAATACCAAGACATATTTCTATCATCATGGATGGAAATGGTCGTTGGGCAACTAAAAGAGGATTAAAAAGAAGTGAAGGTCACTTAGCAGGAAGTAAGATGCTAGAGCGTCTTGCACTTCATGCCATTGACTTAGGTGTAGAAGTATTAAGTGTATATGCTTTTTCTACAGATAACTTTAAAAGAAGTGAAGAAGAAGTTAATTACTTGATGAATCTATTTATTAAAATGTTTAAGTCTAAATTTAAAACACTTAATAAAAAAGGTATAAGAGTAACTTTCTCAGGAAGAAAAGAACCTTTAAGAGAAGATGTACTTGAATCTATGGAAAGTATTAAAGAATTAACTAAGAATAATACTAAAGGTACTTTAAATATATGTCTTAACTATGGAGGACAAGAAGAAATAGTAGATGCTATTAAGAAAATAGTTAATGATAAAGTAGATATTAATACAATTGATAAGAATACTTTATATAAATATTTATATAATGATTTACCTCCAATTGATTTACTTATTAGAACAAGTGGAGAATTAAGAGTATCTAATTATATGATATATGAGATGGCTTATTCAGAGTTTTATTTCACAGATACATTATTCCCAGATTTTGATGAAAAGGAACTTGATAAAGCAATTGAAGCTTATAATGGTAGAGATATTAGATTAGGTGGTAATAGTAAAAAATAGGTAGAAATTTATTCTACTTATTTTTTTATATGTTAAAATAAATATAGTAGGTGATATACATGATAATATTTAACATAATTTTTATAAGTCTAATAGTACTACTTTTAACATATATTTTTAATAAATTAAGTAAATATACTGCAATAGATATAGCTATTACTTTAGTAGTATCTTTAGTATTAAATAGTTTAATTACATATAATAGTTTTATAGCTAATTTAATACATATATCAATGTATTCTCTTATTACTTTTAGTATTATATCTTTAATTAAAAAATATAAACTAACTACTGGTTTAAAGTTTATATATGTAATATCTTTAATATTTGTGTTAGAGTTAACTATCTTTAACTTTAAGTATTATGAAACTTTATTTAATAAACCTGAAAGTATTAGTTTTAATACCATTAATGAAAGTGATTCAACATTAGTAAAAACAGTAGAATTTAATAAAAAAATAAATAACTTCTATTTAGATTTAAGTTTTCCAACTGCTTCTACAAAAATAAATATTTATGCCAGAGATGATGGAAATGAATTATTTACTCACATGGGTAAAATATCTTATTTTGAGTTTATTGAAGAATCCAAGTATAACTTTGTAGCTTTCTCTGGTAAAACAAAAGAAATAAAACTTAAATTTGATACACCATATGTACAAGTAAATAAAATAGTAATTAATTCTAAAAGACCTCTTATAATATCTTCAGTAAGAATAATGGTTTTAATATTAATTACAACATTAATATTCTTATTTAATCCTAAATCTAAACTATATAAGATTAAAATATTTAAGAACCTTTTATTCATATTACCAATTATTCTAATAGAAGTAGAAATAATATATGTAGTGTCTGCTATATATCCTCATGATCTTATTTTAGATCAATATAACAGTCTAACTACATCTCTTTTAGAAGGAAGGCTTTATTTAAATGAAAACCATAGTAAAGTACTAGAATCCATGGATAATCCTTATGACTATAGTTATAGACAAGCACTAGTAAAACATGATTTAAATAATTACTATGATTCATTTAATACAAGATCTGATCTAGAATTAACTGTAGATAAATATTATGAAGATAATCATTTAGAAGATAGTATTAATAATAATACATTCCCATGGGATCAATCATATTATAATAATAAATATTATGTTTATTTTGGTATAGGACCTGTTTTAACTACATATTTACCTTATAGAGTAATTACTAATAAAACTCTTGATAACTATAAATTAATAACATTTATATTAGTTATCACAGCGATAAGTGCAATATTCTTTATGTATAAATTATGTAAGAAATTCTTTAAAGATATATCTCTTGGTTTATTCTATTTAATAACTTTTTCTTTTGTAAATGGAATAGGTATATTTGGTATAGTATCAGAAAGTACTTTCTATATGATTCCAATTATTTATTCATTATTTTTTGTAATAAATGGATTAAATGTAATTATTAATATATATGACTCTAAGAAAAATCATTATTGGTTATATTTCTTAGCAGGATTCCTTCTTTCATTTACATCACTTTGTAGACCTCAAGCACTTCTTTCTACAGTACTTGTAATTCCATTCTTAATAAATAGATTAAAGAACAAGGATGTATCTAAAGATGTAAAAATAAAAGAAGCAATTATGTTTATATTACCATATATAATAAATGGAATTATTTGTTGTACATATAACTATTTAAGATTTGATTCTATATTTGAGTTTGGTGCTTCATACCAATTAACTATTAATGATGTATTACATAAAGCACCAGTTTTAAATAAAATAATTCCAAGTATAGAGTATTACTTATTAATGCCACCTAGAATAATAGGAACTTATCCATTCTTAGAATACATTAATTTTGATTCTTCATATATAGGATATATGTATGTTGAATATATGTATGGTGGTTTATTCTTAACACATGTTGTCTTACTTTCTAATCTTTTATTATTTAAATATAAAGATAAAATAAATAAGACACTTTACCAATTCTCTATACTGTCTATACTACTTGGTATATTTATAGCTATCTTTGATGGAATAGAAGGTGGATTAGTATATAGATATTTCTATGATTTCCATTATCTATTCTATATACCAGCATGTATAGTTCTATTTACTATATTTAAGAATCTAAATAAAAAAGACTTTAGTAAATATTTAAAAATATTAATATTACTAATAACATTAACATTATTATTTATGTTATTCCAACAATTATCTGGAACAGGAAATTTATCTAGATATGGTAAAAGTAATATTGTATATTACACATTTAAATATTTATTTAAATAATATATTATTAATATTAGGAGAATAACATGAAGAAAAATAAAGGTTTTACATTAGTTGAATTACTAGCTGTAATAGTAATTCTTGCAATTATAATGATTATTGCTATCCCATCTGTACTAAGTACAATGACTACAGCAAGAAGAAAGGCATTTATTGAGTACATTGATAAAGTTTACCAAACAACTGAAAACAAGATATTATCAAAAGAAATGTTTGGAGATAAAACGTCATGTGTTTTATATGATATAACAAGTGATTTAGGTTTTGATAACACTGGAGACTTTAAAGGTTATATAATAACTGTTAAACAAAACTCTGATTATAAATACTATATTACTCTATGGGATAATGACTTCGTGGTTTATGCCATCGAATATGAAGGTGGTAAAAACGATGACAAAATTCTTGATTATGATAGTAGTAAGACTAATGAATTATCAGCAGACTATTTAGCAATAATAGCTGGATGTACTACTTATACAGAAGAAAAAACTAAAGAAGAAAAGCATGCAAATCCTTCTGAACCGGTTCCTTATACAGGCACTAAAACTGGAGCAAACGGATGGATAGCTCATTATACAAATGGTGTAATTGATGATTGTTATAAAGAGAACCCTAATAACTTTTGTACAGGTACATGGCTTACTAATATGACTGGTTATTCAGCAGATAATTATCCAGATCAAGTAAATGCATGTAGAGAGCATAAATCAACTGAATGTTGTACATCAAATACTAGTAATATGCAATTTACTTTATATACAACTGATACAAAATCATGTGGATGGGCAGGAATATATTCAGGTGGTAAATGGAGATGGTATGCTAATTTCCACCCAGGTGGAGGACTTCCTGAATCAGGAGTAACATACGAAGTTACAGATACAAGAGCAAAGTAGAATTTTGCTCTTTATTTTTATATAACATAAAATGTATAATAAAATTAGATTAGGTGATACCATGAAAAAAAAGAAACACAAGTTCTTAATTGATACCCTAGGAATTGATATTAATCATGATGAAAAAAGAACAGATTATTCTAAAAGATATACTATTACTTCTATTATATTATTATTCTTTTTAGCAGGACTAATAGGTTTTGCTTGGGAAACATTATTAGAATTCAAAAGAAGTGGAGTAATAAGAAATCGTGGATTCTTAACTGGTCCAATTATACCTATATATGGTCATGGAGCAAACTTAGCTTTATTACTATGTTATAAATATAGAAAGAATCCTGTTAAACATACACTTTTGATAATGCTTTATAGTACTATTTTGGAATATACTGCGTCATTCATATTAGAGCTTATGTTTGGTATTCGTTGGTGGAACTATTATAAATATCCTCTTAATATAAATGGAAGAGTATGTTTAAGAGGTACTTTAATATTTACTTTACTTGCATCTGCATACGTATATGTAATTGCTCCATCAGTGGATAAATTTATTAAAAAGATTAATAAAAAAGTAATAGTAGCCTTATGTGTTCTATTCTTATCACTCATGGCAATAGATACAGTATTCTCATTTATAGAACCAAGAGTAGGACGAGGAATAACTAATAACTATAAACCATAGGAGGTAATATGAAAGATAAATTAAGTAAATATGCGAGTATTGAATATACATTTACTAAAAAAGAAAAACTATTTATATGTTTTTTCATAATGATAGTATCTGGAATATTTGGTTTTATATATGAGTTTATTTTTTACTACTTTAATAGTGGGTTTAAAGAGTTTTATTGGCGAGGTGCTAACTTTATACCTTGGATAGATATTTATGCTTTAGGGGCCTTAATAATACATAAATTAACCTTTAAATATAGAAAGAGTCCATCTAGAGTATTCTTTATAGCAGGTATCTCATGTGGCATCTTAGAATATCTAGCAGGATTATTAATATTTATCTTAAGAAATGGTTATAGAAGTTGGAACTATAACAATGAAATACTTAACTTTGGTAATATACAAGGTTTCGTATGTTTGAGAAGTGTTCTTATATTTGCTATATCTGGTTTAATACTAATATATCTAGTATTACCATTTATATTTAAATTAATAAAATCTAAGAACTTTAATACTATATTTATAATAACTACTATTATTATTTCTATTATTTTAATAGATGAAGTATATAATTTAGTATTTGCACGTATATTTGATATACCAAGTGCAGGTTCTATTTACTCCAAGCATGGTATTTTATACCATAATTCAAATATATAAAAAACTCTAGTATTTACTAGAGTTTTTATTTATCAAATCTTTCATGAACATAATCTAAAGATGATAAAAAATATTTCATTTTATCGTATATAGAATATCCTATGCAAAAATCTAGAGCATATTCATATACAATTGGTCCTTCATAATGATTTATCTTTAAAAACTGTATTCCTTTTAATAATTGATTCCAATGAGGATCATCTTTAAATATTAATTTATGATCAAAACAATCTGAGAAACTATCATAATTATATGTATGAATATGAACATTAGCTATTTCTTTAACTAAATACTCATCTATATCTGTTATTCCTCCATTTTCAATTAGATCATGTCCAATATCATATGTGAAGAATAATCTATCATCATTAAGTATAATCTCTGTTATATCATGTTTATTAAGTCTATATTCTTTATGTAATGAATTAAGATTTTCTAAGGTTATTGTTAGTTTATTATTATCTACATTATCAAGTACTTGGTTTAAGTAATCTATTGTCTTATGGATGCTTTCTTCAACGATATCATCATATATTGAATGTAATACGACATTTATTTTATAATCTAACATATCACTTAGACTCTCTAACATATGCATATATTCAAGTTGTTTATCTATATCTAGATTACTATTAGCATGTATTTGTAAGTGAAAGTCTTCTTTTTTACATACAAAAGCAAGTTCCTTTAAATAATTAACTTCATTAGGTTTATTGTAATCTACATTAATTTCAATACCTTGACAGTATTTAGAATTATTCTTAATGAATGTTACTAATTCACTAGGTATAACATTCATAAATTTCCAATTAATAGACATTAATGCTTTCATATCATCATCCCTAGATTAAATTATAACATCTAAGTAAAAATAAGTGGAGTAGGAGGAATAATAATATTATAATAAAAAGAGAAGAGGTAATTATGAAAGTATTAACTATTAAACAACCCTGGGCATCTTTAATAAGGGAAAATATTAAAAAAATAGAATTTAGAAGTTGGAAGACTAATTATCGTGGTGTCATATATATTCATGCAGGATCATCTATCGAGAAAAACGAATTACCAAGATTTTCTTCTCTTAATTTGGAGTATCCTACTTCAAGAATCATAGCTAAAGCGACACTTGTAGACTGTATTGAAATAACACCAGAAGTAAATAAAAAAATTAAATCACTTAATAATATAGCATATGGTAATAAAGATAGAACTGGTTATGCCTGGATACTAGAGAGTATTGAACCTATTGATAATAAAAAAGAAATAAAAGGAAAATTAGGTCTCTGGAATCTATAGATAAAGGGTAGAGAAGGGGGTAAACTCAAGTACACTTAATTCAAGTGTATTTTTTATTGTTTTCTTATATATCGTTTTTCGATATACCATATATTTATATTATTCATGTAAATAAATTATAAATTTATATAATTAAGTATCTATATAAATATAATAATTAAATAATTAATAAATGTATTTTTTTAATACAAGTCCCCTTTTCATATCCTAAAAAAAATAGGGGACCTCCCTATTCTTTATTTTTATATTTTTTAGCATATATTTATACATATAATATATAACTAATAATATAACTATAGATAAATAATAATATAATTATATATATAAAATAATTAATTAATCAGACATATCTACATATAGATATTTTTCTTTAATATATATCTTAAAAGAGTATTATTTATAGATATTAATTATAAAAAGAATAGTATAATGAATAACTAATCACATATTTATCCAATTTATAGAAGTTAACATAATATATATTATGTGAAGTTAAGTATTACAATTAAAATAATAAATAACTATCCATCTTTATTACATAACTAATAAGTAATACATAGCTGTTTTCTATCATTCTATATATGTATAGATCATATACCACTACTCATGAATCACTATATATATTTAATACATATATAATACATATTATTTTAATTATTATCTATATAATTATATATTTATAAATTAATTAATAAAATATAAATTTAAAAAATATATACAAGTATTAGATTAATATTTTTTTAAAAGTAATATACTAATTAAATAAAATAATAATTAATATAATTTATTATCTTATTGATACTAATATAATTAGAAATTTATTACACTAAAATTTTTAAAATTTAGAAGTAGGGGGAGTAAATGTATAGGCTTAAAATCTTAGTTCCCCCTCTCCCACTCTTTTGTCGATAAACAATATACATTAAAAAAGTAATAAAATTACTATTTTATTACTTAATTAGTTACATAAATTGTAAATACACCGTTAGTATCTACTTTAGTACCAACTTCCCCACTCTGTCTAACGATAGAACCAGATGGTACATTGTCTGCGTATACATATTCAATTTTCATTTCAATGTTTTGTTCAACGCACCAATTTTTTGCTTCTTCTATAGTTTTTCCTGTAAAATCAGGATAAGTAAGTGTAGCTTCAGTAGTTTGTTCTACATCTGTCTCTGTACCAGTTGTTGTTGGAATAGTTACTGTTGAATTAAATGCACCAGAGAATGGTAACTTTTCTGTTTGAGTATTACTTGCATTATTTGTATCTTTTCTGCTATTTAACTCATTATATAGCCAATAACCTGAAATAGCTAAACCAATTAAACCTACTATTAAAACAATAACAGGAACAATACTTTGTTTTTTAGCAACTACTTGGGTATTAGTATTAGAACCCTCAGAAGATAAAGATCCACCTCCAATACTAGGCTTAATTTGAACAAGTCTAGGTTCTGCAGGTGTTTCTGCAACTGGTTCTGCTTGTGCAGGTGTTGCCTCTACTGGTGTTGGTGCAACTGGAGCAGCTTCTACAGGAGCAGTTTCTACTGGTGTAGCTTCAGCAACCGGAGCAACTTGCGCTGGTGCTGGTTCTACAGGTGTTACGTTTTCTACGGAAGTTGATGTTTGATCAACAGGAGAAACCGTATTATTTACTTCATTATTTACTTCATTATTTACTTCATTATTCATATACATCATCCTTTACTATTAATAGTATAAACCTTAAATAATATTTTTTAAAGTTTACGATAATAAGTTTTTTTATCAATAATTTCTCTTCTTAAAAATATTAGTCCTAAAGCAAGTAGTAGTAATGGAACTAATACTTCTCTTACACCAGTCTTAGGATTAGTTATTTTTTCAAATATATAATTAAATGTTGTATCATCTAATATATACTCATCTAGATCTTCTTTCCAACGTCCAGCATAAGTTTTATCTAATGCTTTCATACCAGAAGGAATGTCATCTTCTGTTAATACATGGCCAAATTCAACATCAATTACAATATCGTCATTTGTTCCATCTGCCCAAGTACCATTTTTAATCTTAAATGTTACTTTTTTATAAGTAGTTAAGATATCATAAGTAGACTCTGTATTAGTACCTGTTCCTAGATAATATACAACTGGTGCAGGAACAGTTATATTAATATCTGTTGGAACAGAAGAATATTCTAATAAAGATAATTCATTCTTATTATTATCAATCTTAACCATCTTTTCATCTATAGTAAGACTACCTGATGTAGTAAATGCAGCTTTATCATATTGAGAAATAAATTTAACAGTACTGTTATTTATATTTGTATTCCCTGCTACATAAACAGGATATTTAAATGTATTATCTACTTCTCTATTATCTACAATAAAAATACTATCTTCAATATCTAAATTTCCCTGTATTCTAATCGCTATAGAAAACTCTACTTTTGATGAATCAACACTAGTATTACCCATCACATCAGCAACAGCTAAATCTATATCACTTTGTTCGATTGTTAAGTTTCCATAACATCCTACACCAGCACCTACAATATTTCCATTGTCTAATTCTATAAAATTAGAATCAATCTTACTAGATTTAATATCAACAAGAACTGGGGCAGCAATACCAACATTACCAGTTAAATTTGAATTTTCAATAGTAACCTTATAATCTGTAGAAGGAGCTTGTTGAGAATTATATATACCATATATAAAACTACTAATATTATTCTCTTTAACGTAATCTACTAAAGAATTTAAATCAAAATTAATGTCACTATCAATAATATCAACGTTTTTTAATGCACCAACAGAATGTAAAATATTTAAATTACTATTTTTAATTTTTAAATATCCTGAAACAGACAATATAGAACCCGAAGCAATCTTAGAACCATTATAATCACCCTCGAAAACAACAAAACTAGGATTCATCGTTACATTATCAATTTCAACAGAACCAATGCAAGCGATTGCTCCTTCACCTTTAATTGTAACATTAGTTAGTTTTGATGCTGAAGATTCAATATTACTATCAACTAAACCACATATAACGTCATTACAAACTGGTACATTTATTGTAGTATCTGTAACAGTAAAAGTACCATTGGAAGAAATCATTGACTCAGTTTTAATATCAGAATTAGTTATTACTAAATTTCCAGATGATGTTACAGCCCCTCCAAAATTTAGTTTAGCATTATTAATAGTTAAATTAGAAGAAGTACCTGTACCAACAGTTATACTATTAATACTAATTTCTTTATTATTAGAAGTAATACTAATACTTTTATTAACAGTAGTAATAGTATCAATACTTACTCCTTCTTTAAGCACTATATTACCAGCAGAATCAGCTGTAAGTGCACTTGCATAGTCATTAGTTGTAGCATTATTTTTCCTTACTTCTAATGTTCCGCTTCCATCATAACTTATTGAATATAAGTCATCTGCAAAAACATTAAGAGTAAACATGAAAAAACAACAAAAAATAAAACATATTTTTTTCATAAACTCACCTACTCTATATATATTATAGAATAAATAAATCTGCTTTTAAATATGTTTTTAATTTCTTGGAAAATATTCTTTATAATCATTATGCAATTCTTCATTACTTAAATGAGTATATATTTGAGTAGTACTTATGTCTGAGTGACCTAGAAGTTCTTGAATTATTCTAAGGTCAGCACCATTTTGTAAAAGGTGTGTTGCAAACGTATGTCTCAAAGTATGAGGACTAACATCCTTCTTAATACCTTTAACTAAGCATTCTTGTTTAATCATTTTAAATATACCTTGTCTAGTCATTTGTTTACCATGATTATTTAAGAATAAATAATTATTAATATCTCCTTTTAACATAGAAGGTCTGTAATTTTCTAAATAGTTATTTAAAGCATTTATTGCAACATCATTAATAGGAATAATTCTTTCTTTACTTCCTTTTCCCATGACTCTTACAATACAATCTTCCACATCTATATTTTTAAACTCTAAATTAATTACTTCACTTATTCTTAAACCTGTTCCATACATAACTTCTAAAATAGCTTTATTTCTAGCAGAAAATGCATCTTTCACTTCTATATCAAGAAGTTTATTTATTTCTTCTTCAGTTAAATAAACAGGTAGATGAGTACCTAATTTAGGACTCTTAAGAGCATCGGTTGGATTTATCTTTATCTTACCAACTTTTACAAAGTAATTATAAAAAGCCTTTAAAGTACTTATATTGTGAGAAACCGTACTTGGTGCTAAATCACTTAATACACTAATATACTTAATTAGATCATTAACATTTAATTTAAGTAAATCTTTCTTATTATAGTAACTCTCAATCTTCTTTAGATCATTATCATAACTAAGAATAGTATTATTACTATAATTCATATCTAGTTCTAAATAAGATAAGAATTCTGATATATAATCATTATTCATTTATTCACCTGACTCTTAACATATCTTTTTTCTAGTGTTAATGTAACAGAATTACGTCTTTGTTTATATGCATCTGCAATAGGTGCATGATTATGTTCATTCTTAAAGTCTTTCTCATTTAATTCATAGACTCTCATAATATCAGCAAACACAGGGTTAGCAGTAGTTACAAGTGCATTCTCATATTCTGATAAATCTGGGCTCATTAGTTCTCTTATCTCATAATCATAATTAATATATCTACTATTTTGACTTCTTAAATACTCAATATGTTCTTTAACCTTTTTATCATTTACCTCGGCATTATATAAAGTAATAACAGCATATCTAGAAGATAATTTTGAATCATAATTCATCTCATAGCAATAAGTTCTTCTTGCCCCATGAAACTCTAAAGTATAATGACCTAAAGAATAATCAACTTCATAATTTGGATTATCACGAATAACATTATATGCTCTTTTAGCAAGTGAGTTTATTACAGCTTCTCTATAAAGTTTAAACTCTGAATATAGTTTAGCTTCCTGATTTGTAATACTCTTATCAAATGGTGAAACTTCCCCATCTATTAAAGCAATAAATGCGTCATATTTTTCACTTGATAAAGTATTTTTTAATACTTTTAAACTTTTTAGTAAGTCTTCTCTATTATAAATTTCGATACTACCTTTATCATTTTTTATCATAATAGCCTCCTATTAATATTATATTATTTATCATTTAATAACTCCATATAAATATTTCATAATAAAGGAAATTAAATATCAAAAATTAATACTTATTTGTTATAATATTAAATGGAAGGTGATTATATGGAATTACTAGCTGATAAGATAAGACCTACTTCTTTAAGTGATGTAATTGGTCAATCACATTTAATTGGTAAAAATAAAGTAATAAGTAATTTAATTGAAAATAAACATATATTCAGTATGATTCTATATGGTCCACCTGGAACTGGTAAGACAACACTTGCTAATGTAATAGTTCATGAACTTAATTTAAAATTTAGAATGCTTAATGCGGTTATTAATAAAAAAGAAGACTTTGATCTTGTTATCGAAGAAGCCAAGATGTATGGTGAAATAGTTCTAATTGTAGATGAAATACATAGAATGAATAAAGATAAACAAGATATCTTACTTCCATATATAGAAAATGGAAAAATAATTCTTATTGGGCTTACTACTAGTAATCCATATTATAAAATTAATCCTGCTATTAGAAGTAGATGTCAAATATTTGAACTTAATAGTCTAACAGTTAATGATATTAAAAAAGGTTTAGAAAAAACTATTCCTCTTCTACCTAAATGTAAGATAGATGATGAAGCGTTAGAAAGAATTGCTTATCTATCTTCAGGAGACTATAGAAGTGCTTTAAACCTACTTGAAGTAAGTTACTTTAGTACGAAAACTCATAAAATCACTTTAAAATTAGTTGAATCTATTAATAATAAACCTGTTATAGCTGGAGATCAAAATGGAGATAATCATTATCAATTAATAAGTGCTTTTCAAAAAAGTATAAGAGGATCAGATCCTGATGCAGCAATTTACTATTTAGCTAGATTAATAGCTATTGGAGATTTAGATATTATTTATAGAAGAATGTCTGTTATTGCTTATGAAGATATTGGACTTGCTAATCCTTCCATGGGACCAAAAGTAAGAGCTTGTATTGAAACATGTGAAATGTTAGGTTTACCTGAAGCAAGAATACCTCTTGCAGATACAGTAATAGAACTTGCCTTATCTCCTAAGAGTAATTCAGGTATATGTGCTATAGATGAAGCATTAAGTTTAATTGAAAAAGGATCTACTGGGGATGTTCCTAAACACATTAATAGTGAAAATAATCCTTTATATAAATATCCTCATAGTTATCCTAATCATTGGGTAAGTCAACAATACTTACCAGATAATATTAAGAACGTTAAGTTCTATCATGCATGTAATAATAAATATGAAGATGGTTTAAATAAAACAAATAAAGAAATGAGAGGTATAAAATGAATATAACAATTCTAGGAACAGGTGTATATGGTCTATCAATGGCTATTGCCCTATCCCAAAACAAAAAAAATAAAATTACTATGTGGACTGAAAATAAAGATAATATTCCAAGATTTAAAGGTTATCAAACAAAAGGTGTAGAAGCTTTTAACGGAGTTAAAGTCCCTAAGAATATAAATATAACAGATAGTTATGAAACTGCTCTTAAAGACGCCGAAATGGTCTTTATAATGTGTGCTGCGAGATTCGTTGGAAGTGTTGCTAAAGACATGAAGCCATTCATAAATAAAAATATGAATTTTGTAATTGGTTCTAAAGGAATTGAACAAGGTTCATGTAGATTTGTTCATGAAGTATTCTTAAATGAAATAAAAACAAAGAAACTTGCTGTTATATCTGGTCCTTCATTTGCAGTAGATATTGCAAAGCTAGAACCAATTGGTCTTGCTTGTGCAGTTAAATCACATGAAGTATTCGTTAATATGAAAAACATTTATAAAGGTACTAATATTAAGTTAAGAGAATCTCGTGATATGGTTGGAACTGAGTTATGTGGTTCTATTAAAAACGTAATAGCTATAGCATCAGGTATTTTAGAAGGACTTGGATACTCTGAATCTACAAGATGTTTTCTAATTACTGAATCTCTTCATGATATTAGAAGTTTAATTGTTGGTTTAGGTGGCAAAAAGAACTCTATTCTATCATTTGCAGGTGTTGGAGATTTAACTTTAACTGCAACATCTACTAAATCAAGAAACTATTCGTATGGTGTTCTTTTAGGTAAAAATGATAAAAAGAAAACTGAAGAATATTTAAATAGTACAACTGTTGAAGGATATTATACTTTAAAGAGTATTTATTCTCTTATTAAGAAAAAGAAAATAAAAATGCCTGTTATAGATTTAATATATAAAATAGTTATGAAGGGTGAAGATCCTAATAAACTAGAAAAATTCTTAATGGAAAAAGAGTAGAAAAAATTCTACTCTTTTTATTTGTTATTCTTAATTTCTGATTTATAAAGTTTCTTATAATTCTCACATTTATCAAGAAGTTCATCATGACTTCCTTCAGCTTCTATCTTACCATCATTTAAGAATAGAATTCTGTCACTATTAATAATAGTTGAAAGTCTATGAGCAATTATTAATATAGTATATTCACCTTTCATATTTTCAATTGCTTCTTGAATCTTACTTTGAGTTTCATTATCAAGTGCACTTGTTGCTTCATCAAATAGTATTATTTGAGTCTTTTGAATTAAAGCTCTTGCAATAGCAAGTCTTTGTTTTTGACCACCTGATAGGTTTACTCCACCTTCTCCAATGATAGTATCATATCCATCTGGAAGTTCTTCAATAAATTCACTTAAGCAAGCAGTCTTACATGCTTCCTTCATTTCTTCATCAGTTAAATCATCCTTAACTAGTCTTAAGTTATCTCTTATACTTAAATTAAATATATAAGGACTTTGAGAAATAATAGTTATATTATTTCTAATAGAGTCTTTATCTAATTTATTAATGTCTTTACCATCAATAAATATCTTACTATTAGGAACATCATACATCTTACATAGAAGATTAAATATTGTAGTCTTACCTGCTCCACTTTTACCTACAAATGCAACCGTTTCACCAGATTTAATCTTAAATGAAATATTCTTTAATACTTTCTTATCTTTATAAGAGAAGTATACATGTCTAAATTCAAAGTTACCTTTAACATCATCTATATGTTCTTTACCAAATTTTTCCTTTTTAAATTCATCAGAATCAAATATGTCAAATACTCTCTTAAATGATAAATTAAAGTCTTTAATAAAGTTATACATGTCTCCAACGTTATATATAAGTCCTTCAGTTCTACCTATGTAGTTATATAAAACTAAACCTTCAGCTATAGCAAGCTCTCCTTTATAAATAAGATAAACTATTAATAGTATAAATAATAAATATCCAAGCCAATAAGTAATGTCTGTAATAAGTGAATATTTTCTACTATTATAATTCATTTGATATCTTACACCATTATAATCTACTGATAAATCATGTAATTCACTCATGAAAGATTCTTCAGAGTTAAGCATCTTTATATCTCTTGCTCCTCTTACAATCTCTCCTATAAAGCTTGTAATCTTTTCGTTTTTCTTTCTTGCTGTTTTATCTAAAGCATTAAACTTTTTAACTCTAGTTCTATAAATCATTCCAAGAATAGTTGTTTCAACTACGCTTAATAAAAAAGCATATTTATTAACTACAAATATTGCTGCAAATACACCTAGATTAGATATTATTTGAGAAGTATCATTAATTAATACTCCATATATATCCGAAAGTCTTCCAGCATCTCCAGTTAATCTTTGAATAAATAATCCAGTTCCATTTTCATCTAGAGTATTATTATCAAGTTTTAATATTTCTCTACCAAGTCTACTTTGTAACTCTATATAGTTTTCTCTGTAGATCTTATGATAATTTCCTCTTAAAAAGAATGAAAGTGTATTAGAAAATATTCTAATTCCTATAAAAACAATTGCTAAATATACTAGTTGTAATAACTCATTATTAGTAAGTTTAACTATCATTCTTGCACTTAATAATGGAGATACAACACTTATAAATATAGTAAATATATTTATAATAATATTAGTAATTATTCTCTTTCTTTGGCCATTACCAAAATTATTTAATTTTTTAAAATTTTTTAAAAATTCACCCATTTTTTTCCTCCTGCTTACAAAGTATAACACTCCAGTTATATGGAGTGTCAATAAAAATTTTTAGGGATGAAAAACTAGAAGAACAATTCCAACTACAATTACTAGGACGAACACCAATAGAAGTAAGTATGTACTACTATCAAAATTAATTTTTTTCATATTTTATACCTCCACTTCATCAATAATAATTGTATTAATATATCCTTCATTGTCATAATTAAATGATATATTAGATGTCTTTGATTTATCAATTATACTTAATAAAGTATTAAGTTGATCCTCATCTTTATATATTTCACCATTGTAGTCTACTACAATTGTATGTTCACCAAGAGAATTAGTAAGAATAATACTATTAATAATTGGTATTAAAATACCATTACCTTTAATACCTTCATATATAGAATACTTATTGTTAAAGAATTCTGTTTCATACTGACTATCTGGTGAAGTTATATCTTGTGTAGTTATTGCATTTGTTGTATCAGTTGTACCATTAGCTTTATTTTCTTTAATATTATCGTATTTTATAAATGTAATTCCTATTACAGTTACTGTTAAAATAACTATAATAAGTACAGAAATAAAGAATACACGGAATGGATTTTTTAATACTACAAAATCAAATAAGATTTCATTATCATCAGATGTATTTTTCGTATAATTAATGTAATTAGTAGCGTGACAAGTGGGACAAGTAACTACGTCACTATCCTCATTTATTTCAATAATAGAACCACAATTTTTACATTTGATATTAATGTTTGCCATAAAATCATATCCTTATCATAATAATGATAGCATAATAATATAAACAAAAAAAGAAGTAGAACTCTACTTCTTATTTAATATCTGTAATTGTAAATACGTTAATATATCCTTCACTATCATAATCAAGAGAAACATTATATTGTTTGTTTTCTTTTAAAGAGTCTCTTATTTCTACGATACCATCTTCTTCATTAGTAGATATATCTTTATATTTAACAACGATTTTGTGATCTTTATTCTTTTTATTAGAAACAATAATATCATCTAAAGTCTTACTAATAAGTAATTCAGCGCTTTTACCATTTGCAAGTTCAATTGCTCCATTGAAACTTTGTATTTCAATTTGTTTAACTTGTTTAGAATAAGCTTCATTAGTAGTAGAATCACTACTAATTCTTTTACTTGTTTTATTAAAAGACATGAATGAAGAAACAGATAAAGTAATAATAATACCAAGCATAACAACGGAAAATATAGTAATAAATATTCTAGTATATTTAAATCCTGGCATTTTAGAAGTTAATTCCTTGAATGAATCCATTTGAGCATCAAATGCACCTTTAGTTGCATGATATGCTTTACTATATTCATCTTCTACTGAAAACTTAGCACCACAGAAGTCACAAGTAGCTATTTTTTCATTTTCTTCTATCTTTAATTTAGCACCACAATTTTTACATTTTATTTCTTTTAGTTCCATATACATCACCATCTAAATAATAACACAAATTATTAATTCTATGAATATAATAAATTAATTTTTAATGATGTCATTAAAAATGAATGACACACATAATAATCCAGCAGCATTAGGTACAAATGAAGCACTTCCAAGGCCTTCTGATTTAATAGGAGCTTCTGTAGAAGAAACTACCATAATTCTTTTAGGATTTATGTGATTTACCTTTAATTTATGTCTAAGAACTCTTGCTAAAGGATCATAATTAGTTTTATCTATTGAAGTAATAGATAACTTAGTTATATCAAGTTTCTTAGCAGTACCTAAACAAGTAATAAGTTTAGTATCTTTCTTAAGTGTTTTTTCTATTAAAGCATATTTAACATTTACATCATCACACGCATCTATTATATAGTCATAATTATTATCAAGTAATCGATCAATATCGTCACTTGTAAGCATTTTTTCTATTCCTTCTATAAGAATATCTTTTCTTATAGTTTTAGCTCTTAAAACAGCTTCTTTTACCTTAGGGGAACCAATATTATCTGAATTAGTAATTAATTGTCTATTTAAATTAGATATATCAATTATATCCATATCTATAACAGTAATATTATTAAATCCATTTCTTACTAATGCTTCAAGAGCAGCACTTCCAACTCCACCTACTCCAACTAGTAATATTTTTTTAGAACTTATTTTATTTAAATTAGTCTCTCCAATTATTTTTATTAATCTATCAAACATAACATCACCTAATTAATTATAAAATCTATATTCTTGTACGTCTAGACTTTATCCTTTTATAAATCTCATCCGCAGGATCCTTATATTTACTTGGATCTATATTAAAGGCTTCATTCATATAATGATCACTTACTCTAGCAAGAGGATCTCCTTCAATATACTTATTTAATACATATTGTAAAGCCATATTTCTATTGAATTTCTTTAATGATACTTTATCTCCTTTATCAAATCTATAAAGGTCTGCATCTATTACTCTTAATCCATCAGGAGTAAGTATTACATTACCTGGATTAGGATCTAACATATGTATTCCTTCTTCAGTTAAATAATCTGCAAAATTAATCAAGAATCTTAAAGATACAATAGTATATTCAATTGGAATATGAGCAAGTGTTGTATTAGCAGAAGGAATATACTCATACATATATTTTTTTATATTTTGACTTTCATCTAACTCATAGTCTATTAAATGCATAAAAACAGGATTATCTACAAGTTTTAACTTATCAAATACATCTTTATCCATGATATATTTTTCTATTTCACCAAGTAAATATAACTCAGGATTATATTCTTTAATACATATATCACCCATATGATAAATTGTAGAACCATTTGTTTTCCATACATGGTCGAACATACTCATAGTAATCCCTCCTTTTCTTGGTGCTTATTATAAATATTAAGTATTTATTTGTCAAAAAAGACTAAAGCATTAAGCTTTAGTCTCTTGAATATTTTCATCTCTTTGATGACTTATTAATTCTTCATAATATTTATATCTATTAATTGCAGCTTCTTTATTAGCTTCTAATAATTCATCTGCTGCTTCTTTATTCTTAAGTTTAAGAGATCTATATCTAACTTCATTACTTAAGAAGTCATCATATTTTTCAAAGTCAGGCATCTTAGAATCCATCTTAATTAAATTAGTAACTGGATTATATCTCATTAGTAGAACATAACCAGATTCTACTGCAAGTTTTTCTTCTTGAAGAGAACAAGCCATACCACCTTTTATACCATGTTCAATACATGGACAATAACAAATAATAATTGCAGGTCCTTTATGTTCCATGGCTTCTTTCATTACACTTATTGCTTGCATCATATTAGCACCTAAACAAATAGTACCAACATAACAATTAGGATAACTCATAGCTATTCTAAACATATCTTTTTTATGATTCTTTTTACCCATGCCTGCAAATTGAGCAACTTGACCAATATGAGAAGACTTACTCATTTGACCGCCTGTATTAGAATATACTTCTGTATCAAGTACCATTACTTTAATGTTTTCTTCACTTGATAATACATGGTCTATTCCATTAAAACCAATATCATATGCCCAGCCATCTCCACCTTGGCAAATAATAGTTCTATTTTTAATATATTCTTTTAAATCAGCAACTCTCTTAGGTAATTTAACTTTAGCTAACTTATCATATATTTCTTTAGTTTTAGCGTTATCTTCAAAATTATCAAGTAGTTCTTTCATAAGAGGTTTAGCTGTTTCATTGAAGTTATTCATATTAGCAAGAATAGCATTCTTTAACTGACTACGTTTATTCTTAAAACTTAAATGCATTCCATATCCAAATTCAGCATTATCTTCAAATAATGAATTAGCCCAAGGAATAGAATATGGTGTAGAAGGAGCACTTCCCCCATATATAGAAGAACATCCTGTTGCATTAGCATATATTATTTCATCACCGAATAATTGAGTCATTAATTTAGTATAAGCTGCTTCTCCACATCCTGCACAAGCGCCACTGAACTCAAATTTAGGTTTTTCAAATTGAGATCCTTTAATAGTAAACTTATTAAATAGTTTAGGATTCTCATGATTCTTAAATAACTTATTACATTCATCTTGTTTTTCATATGTAGCATCTCCCATTGTTAAAGCTTTAACTCCAGCTTTACCAGGACAAATAGATGCACATAATCCACATCCAAGACAATCTTTTTCAGAAATACTTATGATATATCTATAACCTTTTGCTCCCATTGCTTCAATTCCATCATTTCCTTCTCCTTCTACAAGGAAAGGTCTAATAACAGCATGAGGACATACAAGAGAACACATACCACATTGAATACAGTTATCTTTATTCCATTTAGGAACCTTTGAACTTACTCCACGTTTTTCTTTGCTTGTTAAATCTCCTTCAAAAGCACCACTTCTTAGTGCCTTTACTTCACTTACTGTTAAAGAGTCTCCCAAACGTTTATTCATTCTTTCAAATATACTTAAAGGTACTTCTTTTAAATCTTTATTTAAACTATCCTTTACAATTATTCTCTCTACACTATCAAGTGCTTCTTTAATTGCATCTTGATTATTCTTAACTATGTCTTCACCCTTGGCTTGGAAAGCAGCCTTAATACTCTTATTAAGTAGATTAATTGGATCTTCACCAGCTAAGCTCTTTTTATTTAGGCGACATAGAAGATTTAGAATAACTACTTCCATGATCTTAGATATTTTACCCTTAATACCATGTTCTTCAGCAATTCTTTCGGCATTAATAGTAAGAATAGTAATATTTCTAGAAGAAATAATATCTAAGTCTTTCTTAGTCATCTTATTAATACATTCTTCTTTATTAGTTGTATTAATAAGTAAGAAACCATTTTTCTTAATCTTATTTAACATTTCATACATTCTAAAATATTCATCTTTAGTTACAACTACTATATTAGCATTAGTAACATAATAAGGAGCTCTTATTGGACTTTGGCCAAAACGAAGATGAGCAATAGTAACTCCACCACTCTTTTTAGAATCATATTCATTATAGCTTTGAACATAATTTCCAGCATCTCCTACTAAATGAATTATATCTTTAGAAGCAGATACCATTCCATCACTACCAAAACCATATATTTGCATTTCTAGTGTTTTTAAATCAACTGTATAACTTTCATCTACTTCTAAAGAAGAATGAGTTATATCATCTACTATACCAATAGTAAAACTTTCTTTTAAATTATTACCCTTAAGCATATCGTATACAGCTTTTATTTGAGCAGGAGTAGTATTTTTAGAAGATAATCCATATCTTCCTCCTACCACCTTTATTTTACTGTTTTTAAGTACTCCTAAGACATCTAAGTATAATGGTTCACCAATTGAACCAGATTCTTTAGTTCTATCTAGTACAGCGATTTTCTTAACTGTTTCAGGTAATACCTTTAAGAAATATTTAGCACTAAAAGGTCTATATAAATGTACTTCAATTAAACCAACTCTACGACCATTTCTATTTAAATCATCGACTACAAGTCTTGCAGTATCATTAACAGAACCCATAGCAACAATTACTTCAGTTGCATCTTTAGCACCATAGTAATTAAATGGTTTATATTTAGTTTTAGCAATTTTATTAATTGCCATCATATATTTATTAACTATATCAGGAATCTTATCATATAATTCTTGTCTTGCTTCAACTGATTGAAAATATACATCTTCATTCTCAGCCATACCCATTTGTTTTTTAACACCTAAGTTTAAAGATCTCTCTTTAAAACTCTTTAAAGCATCTTTATTAACTAATTTTAATAATTCATTATTATTAAGTGTTTCAATGACATTTATTTCATGACTAGTTCTAAAACCATCAAAGAAATGTAAGAAAGGAAGACTTCCTTCAATAGCACTTAAGTGAGCAACAGCAGCTAAGTTATGTGCATCTTGTACGCTTGAAGATGCTAACATACAAAAACCAGTTTGTCTTGTTGCATATACATCTCCATGATCACCAAATATAGATAAAGCATGAGTAGCAACAGTTCTTGCTGCACAATGTATTACTCCAGGTAAACATTCTCCTGCCATTTTATACATATTAGGTATCATTAATAATAAACCTTGAGATGCAGTAAATGTTGTAGCAAGCGAACCTGTAACTAAAGCACCATGCATAGCACCAGCAGCGCCTGCTTCACTTTCCATCTCAGTAACATGTACTTTATCATTAAATAAATTATAATTTTCTCCTGCACTCATGGCATCTACATGATCTGCCATAGGACTTGAAGGAGTAATTGGATATATAGTAGCTACTTCTGAAAATAAATAAGCTATTTCAGAACAAGCAGTATTTCCATCAACAGTTTTTTTCATAATTACACTTCCTTATTATCTAATATAAATTATAACATCATTGTATTTTTTAATCATTAGTGTAACTTTATTTTTTTACAAAAAAGAATAGAAGTTTTCTTCTATTCTATTTAACTACAAATGGAACTGTTAAATTTGTCCAATGTAAATATTTAGGAGCACCTGTTGTATTTAATAAATCAGCATCTGCTTGAGTTCTAGCATAAGCTTTATTAACTGTAATTCCATCAACAAATCCACTGAAATTACTTCCAGTAATGTAAGAAGTATCAACTGAAGAAAAATCAAGTACATCTGTAGTTATACCTCTAAATGCATTGGATGCAGAAGTTGCACTATCAAATTTTAGCTTAGGTATAGATAAAGTTGGTATAATAGCGTTATAGAACATCATACCAAAATCTTTACAATTAGTAGTATCTAAATTGTTTAGAATAACTGGATTTTCAGTTTTAAAAGAATAAAACATCCACGAATTATCAGCACTAGCATCTGCTTTTAACCCATTTACATTTAATTTTTTAATATTAGCACTTGCAAACATCTGTGATAAACGTCTAGCACTTGCGAAATTCCAATTTGAAATATCTACCTCATTAGCTGTTACACTACGAAATGCACCATAAGGATCTTTTACTTTACTAACATCAAAATGTCTTAAATCAAGTTTATCTGTTGTAATTTTCTCAAACATTTCATTTATATCTTCTACTTTAGGAGCAACCCAATTACTAGTATCAATATCTGTTGCAGCTGCACTAAAGAACATACAACCTAATCTTTTAGCATTTCTCATATCAAATCCACTAACATCAAGACTAGTTGCTTTTGCACCAAAGAACATACTGTCAAAATTGTCAGCATGAGATGTATTAAAACTAGATAAATCAATACTTACAGCTTTTGAATTATAAAAAGTACTATTAAAACTTGTTATATATTCACCATTAATAGTTGTACATAATTGAGTAGTAACTGGATCAGTAGAATTCTTATCTGTTAAAACTACATGCCATCCAATTGTAGAAGCATAATCTTTATATCTATAAGTATATTGTCCATCTACAAACTCGGCCTTTTCTACCATTTCACCATCAAAAGTACATGTTTTCCCTTTAGGTGTTGCACTTGGTTCTATATCTACATCCTCTGCTGTTGTTTTATTACCATCAGCATCAGAATAAACATCACAATCATAGTATTTAGCTACACCATCTATTTTTAGATCATCATCGTTTGTATCAACAAAATCTTCTAATTTAGCTTTGTCTACTTTTTTATAATCTAAACCATATACTTTATATTCATCATTCCATAAAGTTATATAGTATTTTTGGTCTCCATCAAAATCCTTAGCACCGATTAAAACAAATCCATCAAATGAACCTGTATTTTCAAGTCCTAGATCTGTTTTAACTTGATATACAATACAACTATTATTACCTCCAAATAATTGATCAGATAAATATTTTTTCTCTGCTGCAGAATATACTTTGGTAATATATTCTACAAAACTCTTTTGTTTTGCAACTGTTAGAATATCTAGTACACTAGGTATTGCAACAATCATAATAATAGCTAGAATTACTATTACTGCAAGTAGTTCAACTAAAGTAAAACCAAAATTATTTCTTTTCATCATGCACACCATCCATAAATCCTATCTTAGTTACTTTGATTATATCATTATTATTTTAAAACAAAAATAAAATAATATTTTTTTAAAAAAAAGAATAGAAGTTTTCTTCTATTCTATTTAACTACAAATGGAACTGTTAAATTTGTCCAATGTAAATACTTAGGAGCACCTGTTTTATTTAATAAATCAGCATCTGCTTGTGTTCTAGCATAAGCTTTATTAACTGTAATTCCATCAACAAATCCACTAAATTTATTAGCTGCCATAAATGATGTATCAATTGAAGATAAATCAAGTACATCTGTTCTTATGCTTCTAAACGTATTATATCCTGAAGTTATACTATTGAATTTAAGTTTAGGTATAGATAAAGATGGTATTTTAGCATCATAGAACATACTATCAAAATTTTTACAATTAGTAGTATCTAAATTATTTAAATTAACTGGATTATTAGTTTCAAATCTTTCAAACATATACGAATTATCAGTGCTTGCATCAGCTCTTAATCCACTAACATTTAATTTTTTGATCTTCGCTCTATTGAACATATTCATTAAACGAGGAGCATTTGCAAGATTCCAATTAGAAATATCTACTTCATTAGCATTTAAATTTCTAAATGCCGCATAAGCATCTGTTACTTTACTAACATCAAAATGTCTTAAATCAAGTTTATCTACTGTAATGCTATCAAACATTTCCTCAATTACTTTCAAATTAGGAGCTAAAAAGTTACTAACATCAATATTTGTAGCTGCTGAATGGTAGAACATACAACCCATATACTTAACATTTCTAGTATCAAATCCACTTAAATCAAGACTAGTAGCACTCGAATAATAGAACATATTAGAAAGATCAGTTGCATGCGAAGTATTAAAACTAGATAAGTCTATACTTACAGCTTTTGATTGCTCAAAAGTATGAGCAAAACTTGTAATATACTCTCCATTAATAGTTGTACATAATTGAGTAGTAACTGGTTCTGTAGAATTCTTATTTGTTAAAGTAACATGCCATCCAGTTGTAGTTCCTTCCCAATATGAAGAATCTTTATATGTATAAGTATATTGGCCATCTACAAACTTAGCTTTAGGAACCATTTCACCATCGAAAGTACATACTTTACCTTTTGGTGTTGCACTTGGTTCTATATATATATCTTCTGCTGTATTTTCATTACCAGAAGCATCTGTATAAACACTACAATCATAATATTTAGCTACACCATCTATTTTTAAATCATCATCGTTTGTATCAATAAAATCTTCTAATTTAGCTTTGTCTACTTTTTTATAATCTAAACCATATACTTTATATTCATCATTCCATAAAGTAATATAGTAGTTTTGATCTCCATCAAAATCTTTAGCACCTATAAGCACAAATCCATCATATGAACCAGTATTTTCAAGTCCTAAATCTGTTTTTACTTGATAAACGATACAACTAGTACCACCATCAAATAACTGATCTGATAAATATTTCTTTTCTGCTGCAGAATATACCTTAGTAATATATTCCATAAAGCTTTTTTGTTTTGCAACAGTTAGTATATCTAGTACACTAGGTATTGCAATAATCATAATAATAGCTAGAATTACTATTACTGCAAGTAATTCCACTAATGTAAATCCTGATTTTACTCTTCTCATCATGTTCACCATCCAAATATTATTTATTCTATAGATAATTATAAACATAAAAAAAGCCTAAGACAAGAAGTGTGATAAAAAACCCGCTCGCACGAGGTGGTAGGATACATGCAAAACTTCAGGATTCCAAGTCAGAATAGCCTGGCTTTCAACACCATTTCGCAATTAATCCCCCAATTATATCACTTAGTCGGTTTTTACATTAAATCCTATCTTAGGTACTTTAATTATATCATTTATTATAAAATACTAAAATGAATAATTAATTATTTACGTAAAAAAAAATTCTCAAAGATTTACTTTGAGAACTTTTATTATTTCTTAGTTGTTTTTTTAACAGGTTTCTTTGTTGTCTTTTTCACTGCTGTCTTTTTAACTTTACTAACACTCTTTGTTGCAGGAGTTGTTTTCTTAGCTGTAGCTTTAACATCGTCTTTTTTACCAAGAGAACCAACTGCATAAAGACTCACAATTAGAAAAGCAAAATTAGCAACATAGAAGAAATATGGATATTGCATTCCTTCATAGAATATTACATCATTGAATTTAAAACAAATACAACCAATAAATATTACAAATACTATAAACATAGCTGGTAAATAAATATTAGTGTTTTTAAGTTTCTTATCTTTAACAAGGAAGAATGAAAAATATAAGAAGAAGAATGCAGTAAAGCACATTGTAAGTGCACAAGTAATAGCTATAAAACTATATACTTCAAAGAATCCTGCATTTGCATAGAAGTATGAAAATGTCATAAATGCAAATGCTACTAAATAAAATAAACTAAGTACTGACCACACACTTATTCTTCTAATTTCTCGAATTAAATAAGAAGCAGCATAGAATGCTATTAATGATGCAAAGAAGAATGCTAATGTATTTTCATCTATAAATGGTATATAACCTTCACCACTAACGGCTGTACCAAGTGAAAGATATAAACCACCTAATAAGAAAGCACCAATGTAATATAGAACAATAAATATCTTATTTTTCTTATTCATTATATTCACCTCTTAATTTTTCTAATTTAATTACATTATCAATTATATTTAAATAATTAAATCTATGTAAGTAATAAATTGAAGGTGCCATACTAGCATATGAATAATCATATACATAGAAATTAGATCCAATAACAAATTGAGAAGTACCAAGTGATTGAACTAACTCATCTTCTAGTACAAATATAGCCAACATACTTTGAGTAATTTCATCATTATATTCTTTCTCTTCCACTGTATCTTTTGAACCACATGCAGTACGAAGATTCATATACTTTTCAGCCGTTACTCTTATAGTGTCTAAGTCCTCATCAACAATTATAAAATCTTTCTTTAACTTTGAAACTGTTATAGCATTATCTCCTTTTCCGTTGTCTTCATAAGAGGTATTTTCATAATGCTTAACAAAATCATTTAATGCATTCTTACATTTTTCATTTGTTACTTTATTGATTTCTGTCTTATATACATCTAGTTTCTTTATATTACTTTCTGTATCTCTTATATCAAGAGTTTTAATAGAAGTACAATATTTAAATATAAATCCAAATGTCATAAATAGCATAAATGCTAAACCAAAAACAGCAATAAAATTTCTTGTGTTGTCTTTCATTATCTACCCTTTTCCTTTCTATTATAATTATAACCATATATTATTTTAAAAACATTATAGTTTAATAAACTTTACAAATAAAAAAGAATATAGACATCTATATTCTTTTTATTTCTATGCTTTCCAACGTGCTACTACATCACAGTTAGATGAGTAAGGAGGTGGATTTGGCATATCCATTTTAACAATAACTGGTATTTTAAAGGCATTACCAAATGCTACCATAGTACCACTTTGAAGTGAAGTTAATTTATCAATAACGTCTCCTGAAATATTAGGAAGCATCTTATTAATATAATCAAGGTCTAAAGGATGTGTCATCTTTAAGATACAGAAGTTAGATGTTTGACCAATAACTGTATCAGAAAGTTCAACAGGTCTTTGAGAGATTAAATCTAACATAACACCGTATTTACGACCTTCCTTAGCAATTCTTTCAAATATATTATAACCAAGTAAGAATAAGTCAATATCACCTTTTTGAACATATCTATGAGCTTCTTCAATAAATAAGTTAAAAGGTATTTGAGCTCTTTCTTCTCTACTCTTAGCAAAATCAAATATCATCTTACTAAATATCTTAACTATTGTTTTAGCAAGTTGATCATCAATATCTTCTAAGTTAATATTAACTATTTGACTACGTTTATCATTATGAACTATTAATGAAGAAATATAGTTTTCTAGAGATATATAATTAGGAACATCGAAGAATTCTCTATTAGTAGAATTATTTAATGCATGTAATCTAACTTGAATAATTGTAGCATTATCTTCCATGATCTTATTACCTAAGAATCCATCACCTATTAAACAGAATGACATTGCTTTTTCTAAATCATCTAGAGTAAAGAATGCATCTTCAGGAACAGGCATATGAAGTTCTAGATTATCATCTATAAACTTAAGTAAATATTCATTAATTAATACTGATTCACCAAATTCACCATTTCTATCAATACCAAAGCATTCAGAGAATTTTCTAACATAACCAATTCCTTGAATATCAGTATCTACATTGAATTCAGGTGTAGAACAATCCTTAAGAATCGTAAATATATCATTCTTCTTACCACTTGCTTGTTGATTTGAGAATAATACACTCATGATTGCTTTTGCAATTAAGTGATTCTTAAGCTTACGAGTTATTTCATCATCTCTTGAGAATAATTTAGCAAGTTTTAAAGTTCTTTCAATAATTGTATATTGATGATGATTATCAGCTTGTAAAAGCAAACATAAATCATCAACTGTAAGTAAGAAAATTGGAATTCTTAACATTACATCTGTTGAATCAACAGGATTGCTTGTTATGAATTTATATTGATAATTTGGATTTAATTGATTTAATACTTTAAATGCATTTTTGTATTCACCATATGCATCAAAGAAGAATAAATTTGCATTAAAGCTTAAGAAATTCTTATTTAAGAATATGTTTTGAACTATTCTAGCTACCGAACAAGATTTACCTGAACCAGTATTACCAAATATAGCCATATGGTTTGAGAACATATCATTAATATCTATAAATACATCTTTTCCTGAGTAAATAGCACTCTTACCTAAATAAACATTCTTATCTTCATCTTTACCAAAGATAATATCCATTTCTTCAGGTTCTATAATTCTTAATTTAGAATCTAATGTTGGTTTAACAATTGTACCAGCAATAAATCTATCTTCTGTAAATTGTCCTAGTAAGTTAACATGTGCATCTGAACCTTCAAGTTTCTTTACTTCACCAAGTATTTTCTTTCCTTCAGGAGTTTCAAATATAACATGCATATTCATTAAGTTAGGAACAACCATATTATCTGTATGTATTTCTACTATTGCAGTTACATCATTAATATTTTTAATCTTACCAAACATCTTTTGTTGTTCTTCTACAGGAGGTATATTTTTAAGATATGAATCTTGATCAACAATATCTCTTGGATTAGACATCTCAGCACTTTCGTTAATAGTTGTATTTTCCACTGGTGCAGATTCAACAGCTTTTTCTTCAGGTGCTGGAGATGTTGGTGCTGGTGCAACTGGTGCTGGAGCTATCTCTGGAGTTACCTCAGCAGTAGCAGGAGCAACTGGTTCCTCTTTTTTCTCAGTAATTGGTATAGATATATTAATATCTTGTACATCTTGTACTTGAGTAGGAGTTTCATCTAAAACATCCATAACACTACTATCAGTACTAGGATTAACAAGTACATTTGCTTGATTATTAACAGCTGGCATCTCAATAGCAGGTGCATCAGCCACTGGTGCAACTGGTGCTGGAGTTACCTCAACTGGAGGAACTGGAGTAACAGGAGACGTAGCAACACTAGGCATAACAGGAGGTGCTGCCATTAAATCAACTGGTGTACTTGGAGCTGCACTAAATGGTGCTACTCCACCCATATTAACAGGAGCAACAGGCACAGTATTTGCCATATTAGTTATTTCATTTGGATTTAATTGTTCATTCATACTTTCCAACCTCTTATCTTATATATAATAATATCATTTATACATCTTTTAATAAATACTTTAAGCTAAATCTATGAAATTAAAATCTTCTTCAGTAAATTCTATTTGATAATTATTAACATACATAGTTATAAGTAAATCATCTTGTTTTACTTGATTTCCTTTTACTTTATGTAAGTAAATTCCAACTGTATAATCAATTGTATCATCAAGTGTCATTTTAGAAGCTCCAAGTTTAGCAGCAAGTTTAGCTGCACCTAAAGCATCTATATTCTTTATTTCACCATCTTCTTTAGCTCTAATTAATATTTTCTTAGGACTAATATGTACCTTAGAAATATCTCCACCTTGAGCAATTACAAATTCGTTAAACTTTCTAAAAGCAGATCCATTAGTTAGAGTTTCTTTTGCTAGTTTAACTCCTTCTTCATAATCAATACCTTTAGCCATATTAAGAAGTTTTGCAACTATATCAACACATGTATCAGTTAAAGTACATTCCTTACCTCTTAGTACATTCATTGCTTCAATTACTTCAATAGCATTTCCAATACCTTGGCTTAAAGGATTACTCATATCATCTATTACAGTTTCAACTCTTCTATCATATGCTTCACCAATAGCTTTTAAGCTATTAGCAAGTTTAGTTGCATCTTCCTTATTCTTCATAAGAGCACCACTGCCATATTTAACATCAATAAGTATATTCTTTGCACCAAGTGCAATCTTTTTAGACATAATAGAAGAAGCTATTAAAGGAATAGATTCAGTAGTTCCTGTTACATCACGAAGTGCATAGATTACTTTATCTAAAGGAGTTAAGTTATCTGTTTGAGCACTTATAGCAAAACCTATTTCTTGAACTTGATTAATAAAATCTTCTTTAGATAAATTAACATTAAAACCTGGTATACTTTCTAATTTATCAATAGTACCACCAGTAAAACCTAAACCACGTCCACTCATCTTAGCCATATGTAATCCAAGTGCAGCACACATTGGTCCAAGTATTAAAGTAGTAGTATCTCCTACTCCACCTGTTGAATGTTTATCAACAACATAGTCCATCTTTTCTGATAAATTATATTCTTCACCAGACTTTAAAAATATATCAGTAAGACTAGTTGTCTCCTTTAAATTCATTCCATTTATAACAATAGCCATGAGTAAAGAAGACATCTGATAATCAGGTATTTCTTTATTTAAATAGCCATTAAAAGCATAACTTAGTTCTTCATAACTTAGTTCTTCGTTATTTTTCTTTTTAGTTATTATGTCTATGATGTTCATACTATCACCTATTATTTATTATATCAAAAGAAAACAGAGTTATAAATATAACTCTGTTATTATTAATTATATTTAATAAAAGAATATTCTTTCTTTTCTACTTTCTCATAAATAGTAGTCTCACCAGTTGCTTTAACTTTAACAGGTACAAAGTTTCTTATTAACTTACCATTTTCATATATTTTACATGAATAGAATGTGCCTTGGAATACTCTATAGTCAGGAGCTCCACCATTACTAACAGAAAATAAGAACATTGGATATTTAGCTTTTAAATTAACCGTAGGACTTAAAACAGAAGAGTCCTTTTCGTTTATTTTAAAAGTCTTATTATCAAAAGTTACCTTTATTGGAGCAACAGCTGGATTTTTTACATTAAGACTTGCTGATTTATCTCCCCAGTAAATAATGTAGTTTACGTAAGCACTTGTAAATTGTCCAAAGATTGCAAGCGAGTCTTCAGATTTATAGGTTGTTCTACTACCCATTATTGCTTCAAAATTAGGATCATCAATTTCTAATTCTATTTTAGTATTATCTGTTGGTATTACTTGAGTATTAATATATTTATGACCATCTAACTTTAAGCCATTTAAGAATTCATATTTGGAATTATTAGTCTCATTAATAACAGATGAACTTGCATCATAATATGAATTAAATCCTGCTGTATCTACAAGTTTTTCAATACTAGCAATTACTTCTATACTTTCCACATCTTCAATTGAATCAACACTTATATCTGTACTTTTCTTTAAATTTATTAAATATGAATTATCATATAAATATACATAAAAAGATCTCTTGTCAGTTTTAGTTGCATCAATTAAAACATATCCTTTATAGTCCCCAGTGTTGTTAAAATCAAAATCACTTACTATATCATAAACAATAACACCTCTAATAGGTAATCCTTCTAAACTTCTTGTTGTATATTTTTCTTCCGCTTTTAAAACTGCTTTATTTGCATATTCAACAAGAGATTTTTTTCTTGCTGTTTCCATAGTACTTAATACTGCAGGAATAGCAATAATCATAATTATTGCCAAAATAACTATAACCGCTAGTAACTCGACTAATGTAAAACCTTTTTTATTATTCATTTTTAACTCACCTATTATAAATATACCATTTATCACTCTAATAATAAACAATACAATAAACAATTACTTTTTATTACAAAAGAAAAAGTAAGAAATTATCTTACTTATTTTTCTTTTTTAATTCAGCAAGAATTGCTTCAAGAAGTTCTTCTTGATGATTAGCTTGCTTTTCTTGCTTATCTTCTTTAGCTTCTTCTTTTTTCTTACCAATTGCTGTAAGTTTGTTAAATGCTTTTAGTATCATGAATAATACAAAAGCCATAATTAAGAAATTAATAACTGCAGTTATGAAATGTCCATAATCAAGATATTGACCTCCATAAATAGCAATCTTACCATTTACTTCAGCACCACCAATACCATTGATAAGTGGATTAATGAAGTCTGTTGTAAGTGCAGATACAATTGATGCAAATGCAGAACCAATTATTACACCTACTGCCATATCCATTACATTGCCTTTTAAAACAAATGCTTTAAATTCAGCAAACAATCCTTTACTTTTTTCTGCTGCTTTTGCAGCTTTTTCTTTTGCAAAATTCTTTACATTCTCACGCATAATTATTCTCCTTCTAAAACAGCTTTAATTCTTCTAACACCAGCAGAACTTGCTTCTTCTTTCTTAATAACGAATTTACCAAGTTCTTTAGTATTCTTAACATGTGGTCCACCACATAATTCTTTTGAAACAGTACCGTATTCATCATTACCAATTGAATATACAGTAACTTCATCAGGATACTTTTCAATAAACATACATTCAGCACCAGATTTAACAGCGTCTTCCTTCTTCATTGTTTCAACTGTTACATCTAAACCTGCATTAATCCATTCATTAACGATTCTTTCTGCTTCCATCTTTTCTTCATCTGTTAACTTATGATCACAGTTAAAGTCAAAACGCATTCTTTCATCAGTAATATTAGAACCTCTTTGATGAACATCAGGTCCAATTACTTTCTTTAAAGCAGCATTTAATAAATGTGTAGCTGTATGATATCTTGTTTCAATTTCTGAGTGTCCAGCAAGTCCACCTTTAAACTTACCAGCAGAAGCACTTCTAGATAATTCTTGATGTTCCTTGAATTTAGCATGATATCCATCAACATCAACTTTTAATCCAGCTTCTTCAGCAAGTTCTACAGTTAACTCAATTGGGAAACCAAATGTATCAAATAAATGGAATGCTGTAACTCCATCTATTTCAGTAGAATTACGAGTAACCTTTTCAAATTCTCTTAAGCCTTTTTCAAGAGTTCTATTAAACTTAATCTTTTCATTTTTAAGTCCTTCAAGAACTACTTCTCTATTAGTTTTTAATTCAGAATAATAAACGTCATACATATCAAGAAGTTTAGTAGCAATTCTTTCTTCCCAATTAGAATTAATATCAATATTAAGTCTCTTAGCATGTCTAATTGCTCTTCTAATTAATCTTCTTAAAATATATCCTTGATCAGTATTACTTGGTTTAATTCCTGCAGGATCAGCTAAGATAAATACTGCTGTTCTTATATGGTCAGCAATAATTCTCATAGACTTTTCATTACCTTCATAAGTTAAACCAGATATACTTTCTATTTCATTTATAATTGGAGTCCAAATAGATGAAGCATAATTATCTGTCTTACCTTCAAGAATAGCAGTTGTTCTTTCAACACCCATTCCTGTATCTACATTTTTCTTTGGTAATTCAGTAACAGATCCGTCAGTATGTTTTTCATATTGCATGAAAACATCATTCCAAATTTCTACCCATCTATTATCTTCAGTATCAAACTTTTCAGGAATTGGATCATTACTTCTCCAATAGAACATTTCTGAGTCAGGTCCACATGGCCCTGTTTCACCAGCTATCCAGAAATTATCATCTTTAGTTGGAGTAATTCTTTCTTTAGGAATACCTAAACTTAACCATAAATTATAAGCTTCTTCATCAAAAGGAATAGTATCATTACCAGCAAATACTGTAACAGCTAGTCTTTCAACTGGTATGTTAAGTACTTTAGTTAAAAATTCAAAACTCCATGTAATAGCTTCCTTCTTAAAATAATCACCTAAAGACCAATTACCTAACATTTCAAAGAATGTATGATGATATGTATCACCAATGTTATCTAAGTCATTAGTTCTAACACACTTTTGATAATCAGTTAATCTTGTTCCATATGGATGAGGTTGTCCCATTAAATATGGTACAAGTGGTTGCATACCTGCTGTATTAAATAATACAGATGGATCATTCTCTGGAACTACAGGTGCAGAAGGAATTTGTTTGTGTCCTTTTTCTACAAAGAAATTAATGTATAAATCTTTTAAATTAACACTATTAATTTTTTCCATAATCTTATTCACACTCTCTTCAATAGTATCATTAGTAGTATCAATGTAAATAGCATCTTTTACTCTTACTAAAGGAGCAACTTCTCTATGCATATCAGCATAGTCTCTATCAATGATATTCTTTTTTATTTCTTCAAATGTTACATTTAATCCTTTAGAAATACTTTGATCATATCTTCTTCTAGCTCTTACATCAACATCACAGTCAACATAGAACTTATAAGTTGCATCTGGAAATAATACACTTGTTGTATCTCTTCCATCAATAATTATATCCATGTCATTAACTAGTTTTCTAATTTGATTATTAATAGCATTTCTATAAACATCAAATCCATTTACTAGTTTCATACGAGAATTAATCTCTTCAGTTCTTAAATCATTAGTAACATCTTCTCCATTTACGAAGATTTTATCACCAACAAACTTAACATCAATATTATTTGCTATTTCCACTAAATTATCTATATTGCTAATATCAACATTTCTTTTAAGTGCAATATACATAACTGCCCTATAGTATACACCAGAATCTACATAAAAGTAACCTGTTTTTTTAGCAATTAAGCTACAAATTGTACCTTTTCCAGACCCAGCTGGTCCATCTACAGCAATAACTTTATTTTTACTCATTATTTAACCCTCCAAATTTATATATCACAACCAAAGTATTTACAATACCAAGGTGCATTTGCCTTTTCTTTTTTACCTATTGTATAACTCTTTTCACCAATTACAAATGTCCCCATTGCAGTATGGAATATTTGTACATCAGGATAATATTTATATTCTAATTCATAACCTCTGCTATCTAAGAAAATATATTCATCATTAGATAACTCTTCACCAAGTTTAATCATATAAAGTTTACTTAAATCTTTATCTTTTTTAGTAGTATATCTTTCACTAACTGGTTGAATATATAAATTATTTCTATAAATATAATCATAGTCTTTACTATACGAATCTTCTACTATTTCTATTTCAACTCCACCAACTTCATCTATATCATGATCAAACTCATAAAACATTCCATATGGAGCAATTGGATTAGTAGAAATAACAGGATATTTAGTATAACCTGACTTATCTATAACAGTTAAACTAAATACTGTTACAGCATTAGTTTCAATAAAATATAATCTAGAGTTTTCTCCAAGTTTCTCCATAAAAGCAGTTAATCTATTTATATCTAAATTTCCTTGGTAAGTTATCTTATCAACAATAGTTAAATTACCTTCATTATATAGTTCATCAAATGATTTACCACTTGGTAAGCAATCTATATAATCAATATAATAATTATAATCTAGTATATAAGGATTATAAGTAATCTTAGTATCAGTAAAGAATGTATCAACATTACCCATCTCAGATAATATTCTATTTTTATAGTCTGCATATACTTTATCAGTATGTACATCATCTCCTACATCAGTAGCATTAATACTCATTACATGTACATTATCTGGATAAGTAGCAAGTACTATTTCTGTTTTTACTTCTTTTCTATCATCATCTAAATATGATAAATACTTAATATCTTCATATTTATCTTTAGTATTAAAGTTTGTTTCATAATAATTTTTAATATATGGAATTACATATCTTTCAAAGTCTGTTTTAGTTGCTTCTCTAAATACAACTAAAACTACTATTGCAACTATTGCAAATATAGTAAGAGAACCTGCTATAGAAATAGTAACAATCTTATTATGTTTTTCCATTTCTTTTAGTTCTGCTTTTTCTTTTTCATTCATTAAACTAAGAAGTTCTTTTTCATCTTGAGTATCAGTTAAATCTTTATAAAAATCCACTATATAATTAATAAATCTTTTACCAAGTGATATTTTCTTTTTTTCTTTTCTTTCTTCTTTTTCTCGTTTTTTAACTTCAGCATCAATTTCTTTAATTACTTTTTCTCGTTTTTTTCTTTGATTAATATAATCTTTTTTATCTTGTCTATTGCGTTTAAAAATTCTTATTTTTTCTTTAAAATAATTTTTAAACCAATGATTTTTTTCTTCCATATATCATTCACCTATTATCATAATTATACTAAAATACTTACTTATTTTAAATTAAGACTATCAAGTTTATCTAAAAATTTTTTACTATGAATATATAACCCCGTATAACGTTCATAGAATATATTAATAATATTATTTATTTGTTCAATTAATACTTCACTTATCTTAAGAGAAGATATACTTTCTAAATTAACAACATAATAATTTCTAAGCATTTTAACTACTTTTAAATCATATATCATTTCATTTGTATAACATTCTTTACAAATAAGTCCTCCTTCATCAGGATCAATTGTAATAATATCTTTTTTACTACCACATCTAGCACAACTGATTAGATTAATAGGTGTTCCTAAATAATCTAAATATTTTATTTCCAAAATATTAGTAATAACAATAGGATTCATTCCTTCATTTATTTTATTAACTGCTATATTAAATAAATCAAATACATCTTTTCTATTATTTTGTTTCATTACTTGAGATGCAAGTTCTGAAATATACATAAAATAACTAGATGCTTTTAAGTCTTTTTTAATATTATCAAAGTTATTAATAATAGTTCCTTCTTTTAAAGTAGAAAGGCCCTTTTCTTTATAATAAATTACATATTCAGCGTATACTAACTTCTGAGAAATAAGTCTTAAATTACTTTTTAAATTCTTACAACCTTTAGAAATAACTCCAACTATTCCATCTTCTGTTAGTATATTTAATATCTTAGAGTTTTCTTTATAGTCGGTTGCTTGAATAACATATCCTTTTATTGTTTTTAACATAAACCCTCCAAATAAAAAGAGAGATTATTACTAATCTCCCAATCCTAAATTATCATTTAAGAAACTTTCTTTGTTTCTCCAATTCTTAATTGTTTTAACATATAATTCTAGATAAACAGGTTTCTTATACATCTTTTCAATATCTCTTCTAGCTTGAGTACCAATTTCTTTTAACATACTTCCTTGTTTACCAATTATTATTTTCTTAAGGGAGTCCCTAGAAACAACTATATCTACTTGTGCTTCAATTAAAGAAGTTTTTTCATTATAACTTTCAAGAACACATGTAATTGAATGAGGTACTTCATCATTAGTTAAATTAAGTATCTTTTCTCTTACAAGTTCTGTTACCATGAACTTAGGATCATTACTACTAATTACATCATCATCATAGTACTTAACTAAATCTCCTAAATAATTCTTAGTTATATTAATAAGTTCATCTATATTAATATGTTTAAGAGCTGAAACAGGAATAATTTCTTGGAAATCATATAAATCTTTATATTTAGTAATAGCTTTAAATATTCCTTCTTTAGTAAGCTTATCTATCTTATTTAGAACTAGAATAACAGGAGTATCAGTTTTCTTTAAAGTTTCAAGAATAAACTTATCACCTTTACCAAGTCCTCCAGCAGCATCTACTACAAAAAGAATAGCATCGATGTCATCAAGGGAATCATATGATTCTTTATTTAATTTCTTAGCAAGTCTATCACCTGCTTTTGCAATACCTGGAGTATCAACAAATACTATTTGAAAATCATCACCATGATAAACACCTTGAATAGTATTTCTAGTAGTACCTGCAACATCAGATACTATAGCTATCTTTTCATTAACTATTGCATTAATCAAAGTGCTCTTACCAGTATTAGGTCTTCCTACAATACTTACAAATCCACTTCTCATAATATCACTTCCTTATTTATTCTAATAAATTTATTATATCACGAAATAATATTTAAATCATTTAATATTTCTTCTTGTTTTCCAAAATGAATCTTTTCATCTTCTTCGCTTCTTGTGTGATCATATCCAAGTAAATGAAGAAGTCCATGACAAACTAGAAAACTAAGTTCTCTTTTTTCAGAATGTCCATATTCTTCTGCTTGAGCTTTCATCTTAGGAATACTAACAAATATATCTCCTAGTTCTCTTACTTCAGTTTTGAATTTATCATTATCTTCTAAAGCAAATGATAATACATCTGTAGTTCTATCTATTCCACGATATTCTTTATTCATCTCATGCATTTTATCATCATCAATAAATATAACATCAAAATATGCATTTTTAACATTTTCTTTTTCTAAAGTATGATTAATAACATCATTTAAATAGTCATACTCAAAATCAACACCAAATTCATCAATTATATCGTATTTATTCATATAAAACCCTCCTATTTAATTGCAAAATATACAAATAAACATACTGCTATTACTACTACTAAAAATAAGAATGCTTTAACAGTATTAGTAATAAAGTTATCTTCTTTAAATATCTTTTTCATTATAACGAATGCTATAAATCCAATTAAACCACCAAGTGAATTTAATATAATATCATCTATATCAAATGATCTACCTATGAACATTTGAATAAATTCAATTGAACTACTCATTAAAACAGTAAAACCAAATGATATAAATACATTCATTCGTTTAGTAAACATATAAATAATATCTGTAATAATATATCCAAATGGAGCAAATACTACAATATTACCAACTACATTTCTCCAAAATAATGGAGCTGCTATATCATATCGCATAATCTCTTTAAATGGAATAAAATTATTATATCCATAACTACCATAATCAGTAGTTGTAACTAATTGAAATAAAACAAATAAGTATAATACATATACAAGTAGTTTTGTTTCTTTGTAAAAACTTATTTTACTATTAGTATAAATAGCTATTACAACACGTAAAAGAATAGTTACTACAGCAAATAATAAAACCATAGGAATAATATTATTAATAATATCAAAAGTCTTATTAGGTATCATTTAATCATTCCTTTCAAATATATTATACTAGAAACTACTCTAATAATAAATAAAAGAGCAATAATAATTGCTCTTAATTTAATTTAGATTTAACAATGCCTGATGCTTTAGACATATCAATAGAACTACCATATTTAGCTGTAAGTTCTTTCATTACTCTACCCATGTCTTTAATTGTTTCAGCACCAACTTCGGCAATTATTTCATCAACATGTTTAGCTAATTCTTCTTCACTCATTTCTTCAGGTAAATATACGGATAGTATTTCTACTTCTTTTTTTAACTCTTCTACAGTATCAACTTTTCCATACTTAGTATATTCTTCAATAGAACTATTTCTTTTCTTTACTTCTCTTTTAATTACAGCAAGTACTTGATCATCAGTTAATCCAGATCCATTTCCACCTAGATTAATTTCTTCATTCATTAAAGCACTCTTAAGCATTTTTATTACATTAAGTTTAAATTTGTCTCCTGCTTTCATAGCAGCTACTAAATCTTTTTTTACAGTCTCGTACATATTACTTATCTCCTTCTATAAATCTCTTTCCGGTTCTTAAACAATAATTAAAAATTAATAAACTAAATGTTATTAAAGCATACATAGCCGGGAAAATATATGTATTTATTCTATCAACAAAATGTGGACATGTTAAGTTAATTTTAAAATTAACAATTAAATTAACAAAAAACATAGCCATAGTAGAACCAATTAATACATTTACTATCTTAATAGATTTATTTGTAAATGGATTCTTTAAATTATCAAAATCTAAGAATAAAGCAAATGCTATTAAAATAATAGATGCTATAACATATTGTATTGCATTCTTAGCATAGCATATTATACAAAATACTAAATACTCATGTGGTTCTTTAATAATTTGTTCTGATAATTCAGTAGAATTAAAATAATTACCAAACATAAGCATAGTATCGTAGTCAGAATATTCTGCTAAATATTCTCCATTAACATTTCTATTTAATAAACCAACTTTATTAATTGAATAAATAGCTGATATTAAACACATTGCTGCTGTTGCCACAATTCCAATATAAATAATAATCCTAGCAACTAAACTAACTTGTTTTATAGTAAAAGGTATTTTCTTCTTACTACCACGATTAGCCATATAAACCACATCCTCATAATAATTCTAACACTTGTAATAATATTTTAAAATAATTATGGGAATAAAAAAACTAGAAATATTTCTAGTTTTATCTTCTTTTATCTCTTTTACGTGAATTTTTAATATTTTCTTTCTTTTCTTCACGTCTCTTAACGCCTGGTTTAGTGTATTCTTTGTGTTTCTTTAATTCAGAAGGGACACCACTCTTAGCAACTTTCATTTTGAATCTTCTTAAAGCTCCGTTTAAGTCACCGTTTTTAACATCTACTCTTGTCATTACAACTTCCCTCCTTCCAATAACCAATGATATTATATTACAACTTAATCGCCTATGCAAGTACTTTTTTTCACATAAAAGACGAGAATTACTCGTCTTTATCCTCGTCTTCGTCTTCTTCGTCAAGATTACTTAATTCATCACCAAAATCATATGTTTTAGTATTCATTAAATCTTCAAGAGCATCATCAACATCTACAACTTCACTTTTTTCTACATGTTCTTCTTTTTCTTCGTTCTTTTCATCTTCAATAATAGAACTTTCAAAGATGTAATCATCTTCTAAAAGTGAACTAGTTTCTTTTTTAGATAATTTATCTTCTTCTTTTATTTCTGTATCTTCTTCATCCTCTGATTCTTCATCTTCAGATTCTTCATCTTCATCAGAGTATTCATTATAATACTTTTCTTCTAATTTCTTTAAACGATCCTTTTCAGCTTTCTTTTGAGCTTTCTTCTTAATCTTTTCTTCTTTCTTAAGTTCTTCTTTTTTAGGATCTTTCTTTCTAAATAGAAGAATACCAGATACAACAATAATAATTAAAGCAACTACGATAATAGCAACAACTATAATAGTTTTTTTATTGTCTTTCTTATCTTCTTTTTTCTCTTCTTCACCAGTAACTACATTACCATCTTTATCAAATTTATACTTACCAGCCTTGATATCTTCCCAGACAGTTGGATAAGCTTTTTTAAATTCTTCTTCATCCATCTTTTGTTCTTTTTCATTAGCATCTATAAATGTAATAGATTTATCTTTATATTTCTTAACGATAATAGCATCATTTGGAAGTCTTACTACAGTTAAATTATATGTAGTAGTATTATCTTTATTAACACTAGTAATTTCAATAGTTATTTTATTCTCACCAGTTACTAATGCATCAGCACCATTAATAACAATTTCAGCATCTTCATCTTCAGCTTTATATTCAATGTAATCAATTAATTTCTCAACTGAGTTAGGAACACTTATAGTGTAATCTAATTTATCACTCTTAAATTGAGGATCTAAATGATAATCACCAATTGATAAGCTTTCTAATTTAGATGAATTATATTTAGTTTCTCCTCTTATAACTCTAAATGAATATGTATCTTTATTAGATCCATCTTCACTTGTAACAACTATATCAAAAGTGTTATCACCTTTATTAAGATTTCCAGCTTTAAATGCACCATTATAATCCTTAGTATCAACATCAAGTTTGTCATCATTTTTAGAAACAATAGAACAACGATCACATGTATATTTGAAAATAACTGAAGCAATAGTATCTTTCAAATCATAAACAGTATATTCATATGTACTTGGATCGAATGTTGGATACATTTTACCTTGGCTAACACTTAAAGAAGATAATTTTGAATCTGTTTTAAGTGATTGTTTTCCATCAACATCATAAGATCCAGTTTTAGAAGCACCACCAGCTACCTTAATAGTGATAGATACATTTCTATAATTACTATAATCCGAATTATTTAGTTCTATTTTAGCAATTTCTTTTTCTACACCAGCCGATATAGCTTCAGAAGTTTGCCCATTTAAAACACCATTTACATACTTTACAGAACAAGCAACTCTTGGCTCGCTAGTTTCACACTCGAGCTTAACAGATCCTCCTTCAAGAATTCCTGGATCAGCTTTTAAATAAACAGGGATTGAAGTAGTTCCTGCAGTTTTACTTTGCTCTCCAAACCTAAGTGTATGTGCATCAACAACACTTGGTAACAATACTATACAACTTATTAAACAAATAAATAATTTTAATTTTTTAATCATAAATTTAATCATTCCTTTATTCTGGATAAATTATAGCATCTGTTTTTTTAAAACTCAATATAGCTACATTATTTTGACTAGTATCTCATTCATGACATATATCTTATCTTCAGGTATAGATAAATATCCTTTTTTATATACTAGTAAACCTTCTTTAATGGCTTTTTCTATTTCAGGATAGATGTCTTGAATATTCTCTCCATACTTGTCATAGAACTCATCAACATTTATGCCTTTTAGTTTTCTTAAACCAAGCATAAGTTCATTATCCATCATATCATTATAAGAAAGCATATTGTTTTCTTCTCTATACTTTCCTTCGTTATAAAGCTTTAAACTAGCAGTATTTTTATATCTAAATCCTGCTTTATAACCACTGGCACCTAAACCATAACCATAGTATTCTCCATTATTCCAATAGTTAAGATTATGGCGTGATTCATATCCATCTTTAGCAAAATTAGAAACTTCATAATGCTTATAACCATTTTTCTTTAAAACCTTACATATAGTTTCATACATCTTAGAATCCAACTCAGGAGTAACGTATTCACATCCATTTATACCTAGTTTAGTGTGATCTTCTATCATTAAACTATAAGTACTTATATGTGCAGGATTAAGCTTAATAAATGCTTGTAAATCCTTCTTTAAAATAGATAGCTTTTCTCCTGGTAAAGCATACATTAAATCAATATTAATATTATCTATACCACGGTTTCTAATAAGTTCAAATTTTTGTTTTAAATCTTTAAAGTCTGCTTCTCTTTCAAGTATCTTTAAATTATCTATATCAAATGATTCAACACCAATACTAATTCTATTAACACCAGCTTGAACTATATCATCTAAGAATTCTTCAGTAATATCTCTTGGATTACATTCTATTGTATACTCACAATCAGCATCTTTAATAAATATTTCAAGTATTTGAAAAAGTCTTATTCTTTCTCTTCTATTTAAACATGAAGGAGTACCTCCACCTATATAAATTGTTTTAACTCTTTCTCCATCATAACTATCAAGTATTTCTTTTTGTAAATTTTCTAAGTAATCATCAACAAAAGGTTCGAAATGTAATAACTTAGTAAAATCACAATAAGAACATATATGAGTACAAAATGGAATATGAATATATACTGATTGCATTTAAATCACCTTTTCAATAAAATTATAATATTTTAAATATTAAAATACAAATAAAATAGAAGATTACTCTTCTATTAAATATCAATTGAATAAATTTTCATTATAATTCCAGAGCCATTTAACTCTTTTTCTTCTTGAAGAGTACCACCATTATTTTCTATTAGTTTAATACCACCAATAGATTCTTGAGGACAAGAAACTATAATTTTCATAATTCCTATTTCCTTACACTTTCTAATAGCAGCTTTAAAAATGTAATCTCCATATCCTTTTTTTCTATCACTTGGTCTAACATTTATATAAACTTGACCAACTTTATCTAAATTAAGGTTTTTTCTTTTAATAGTCAAATAACCTACTAAACGTGGACCATCAAATACAAAAAATGATGATGTAGGTATTTCTCCATCCTTTAAAGGAGTACCTATATTAAGTCTAATAGTTGTATCAAGCCATGTTTTATAATCCATCTCTTTTAAATATCCAAGTGGTGTTGCATCAGCATAGAATTTTCTTGCTTCATTAACAAATTCTATCCATGCTGCTTGATCAGTTATACTTGGAAATTTAATTAACATCTTAGTAGCATCACCCATTTTAATCACCATATTCATTATACCTTTTTAATGGAGGTAATTTCAAGAGAACTACTTACTTTTAACTAATCTATAACCTTTTTCTAGTTTTTTAACAAATCCTGGAGGTAGATACTTATTAGTATCTCTAATAAGAGAATCAGGTATACCAAATAAACCTTCTGCAATAGAACCAGCAATTGCAGCATTAGTATCAGTATCTCCTCCCATACTAACTGTTTTTAAAATAGCTTCTTCAAAATCCCCGGAAGTAAGTACTGCATATAATACATTAGATAATGTTTCTTTACATGTAGTATTAAATTTAGTAAAAGGTGTATATTTTAAATCAAACTCTTCTTCATTTAATAGACTACCTCTTAAAGAAGGATTATTTGCTTTTATTATGAAGTTTGCAAGACTTAATGCATATACCCTTGCTTCATCTGTATTATGACTAGTATTAACCGAATCATATAAATTAATATACATTGCTAGAGTATTTCCATAAATAAAAGGAATTGGCGATAATCTCATAAGAGCACCATTACCAATACTGTTTCCGTGCTTTTCCCCTTCCGCCCATTTAGCAAATCCTGGTGAAAATGAACCTTTAAAGTAAGGCTCAAAATCAGGTTTATAATTCTTAAACTCTTGATAATATTTCTTATACATTTCTTCATATGACTTATTTTCTAAAATAGCATCAAGTGTTGCCATAGTAAGAATAGTATCATCTGAATAAAAAGAATTAGGTTCTAAAATATTACCAGGTTTAATTTCTCTTGTATTCTTAGTTTGATCATATTCATAAATAGAACCTGCAAGATCTCCAATTATTGCTCCATACACTATAATCACCTCAGTCTTTATTATAACAAAAAAGAATAGTAACATTTACTATTCTTTTGAATAATCACATGAAGAACATTTAATTTCTCCATCATGTTCAACTAATGCTTCCCCACATACTGGACAAGTTTCACCAGTAGGCATATCCCAGTAAGCTGCCTTACATTTAGGGAATCTAGAACAACCATAGAAAGGTTTACCTCTTCTTGTTAGACGCTCTATAATCATTCCTTCTTTACACTTAGAACATTTACAAATTTCTTTAACTTCTTTTACTTCCTTTTCTTCTTGTTTAATATATTTACAAGTTGGATAGTTAGAACATGCTTCAAATTTACCATATCTACTCTTACGAATAACCATAGGGCTTCCACACTTAGGACATACTTCTCCAGTTTCCTCAGGTGCTTTCTTTTGCATTTCTTTTAAAGCTTTTTCTAGGAGAGGCTCAAATCTATCATAGAAGTCTCTTAACACATTAACATTATTAAGTTTATCATCTGCTATTTCATCAAGTTCAGTTTCCATCTCAGCAGTATAAGTAACATTAATAATACTTGAGAAGAATTCTTGAAGTTTATCTGTAACTTCAATACCAACTTCAGTTGGTATAAATCTCTTATCTTTAACACTTACATAATCTCTATCTTTAATTGTTTTCATTGTTTGAGCATAAGTAGATGGTCTACCAATGCCTAATTTTTCCATTTCTTCAATTAAAGTAGCTTCTGTATATCTAGCAGGTGGTTTAGTAAATTTTTGTTCTGTTTCAACATCTTTTGTTCTAAGTATTTCACCTACTTTTAAATCAGGTAATACTTTATCATCACTATTCATGAAGTCTCTATAAACTTTTAAGAAACCATCAAATGTTTCAATAGTACCACTTGTCTTAAATCCATATCCATTATTAATTAAATTAATTGTAGTAGTTAAAGTTTCACCTGGTGCCATTAATGATGCTAATGCGCGTGCATATATAATTGAATAAACTTTATATTCATCATCACTTAAATATCTCTTAACACTATCAGGTGTTCTTAATACAGAAGTTGGTCTAATAGCTTCATGTGCATCTTGTACATTTTCTTTCTTTTTAGATGCTTTAACACCACCTAAATATTCTTTACCAAATTCACTCTCAATATAATCAAATGCTTCATTAATAAATAGATTAGAAAGTCTTGTAGAGTCAGTTCTCATGTAAGTAATTAAACCTACAGAACCACTTCCAATATCAATACCTTCATAAAGTTTTTGAGCAATACTCATTACTTTACCTGAATTAAATCCATATTTATTAAAACAAGCTTGTTGAAGAGTTGATGTAATAAAAGGCATAAGAGAGTTTCTCTTCTTACTCTTTTTATCAATTGAGTCAACTTTATATTCTTCACCAAGTTCAGCAAGTACTTTATCTACTTCTTCCTTTTTATGAAGTTCTAGTCTTTTACCATTCTTACTAGCAAGTTCGGAATCAATATTAGGAAAATGAGCAACTATTTCCCAATATTCTTCAGGAATGAAGGCTTCAATTTCTCTTTCTTTATCTACAACTAGTTTTAAAGCAACAGATTGAACTCTACCTGCAGAACTTCCTTCTGTCTTACTTCTCATTAGTTTAGATAATCTAAAACCAATTATTCTATCTAATATTCTTCTTGTTTCTTGTGATTTAACTAAATCCATATCTATTTTACGAGAATGATTAAATGCTTCTAAAACAGCAGGTTTAGTAATTTCATTAAAAACAATTCTTTCATAATTATTATCTTTAATACCTAAAGCATCAAATAGATGCCATGATATTGCCTCTCCTTCACGGTCTGGGTCTGTTGCAAGATAAACAAATTCACTTTCTTTAATATCTTTTTTTAATTCTTTTATATCTTTATTTTTACCTTTAATAACAACATAATTAGGTTCAAAGTTATTATCAACATCAACACCTAATCCAAATTTACCTGATGTAGCTAAATCTCTAATATGTCCTTTAGAAGATACTACTTTAAAGTCACTTCCAAGATAAGCACCTATTGTATGTGTTTTAGCTGGAGATTCCACAATTACTAATTTCATATCTATTTCCTCTCTTCATAAAATAAAATTCAAGAGAAATTATAAAGTAATAAATTAGATATTGTCAACTTATTCTTTATTTTTCTCTTGAAATTATTTTTTAATCATTACTATTTTGATTTTCTGTAGTAGTAACTTCTTCTACTACTTTATATTTTTCTAAACCTTCACCAAGGTATTTAAAATAATTACTAGTAATAGCTGTTGCACTCATAGATTGTCTAGTAGATATTTCCTTATTAATACCTGCTATAACAGCAGCATCATATTTTTGTTCTCCATAATAAGTCATCTTATTAGTTGGAGCATAGTACATACCAACTTCATCAACCCAAGACTTATCACTAAAGTATGCACGTGATACGTGTGATTCACTAAAGACATCAGTACCTAAATAAAGTCTAGGATCATACTCAACATCAAACATATTAAGAAGTGTTGGTAATAAATCAATAATTGTTGTATATGATTGTACTTGAATTGGTTTAGTAGCAGCATTATAAATTATTAATGGTGTTTTATCTATATTGGCATTAGTTGTACTACCAAGAGTAACTTTATAACCTGCATTATTAGCATTTAAATACTCATTGATTTCATTTTGATTAAGTCCATATGGATAATGATCTCCAAATAAAGCAATAACAGTATTATCAAGCTCACCTTCATCTTTAAGTTCTTTTAATAACTCAGCTAAGGCTTCATCAAATACTTGAAGTTTAGATAAATATCTAGCAAGTCTATTACTATATCCTTTGTTTCTATATTTTTCATAATATCTATCACTACAAGTTTGAGGATCTATATATGATTGATGAGGTGTAACAGTAGCAAAGTAAACCATGAATGGTGTCTTATCCATATAATATGGTTTAGCTAACTTATACATCTCAGCATCATCTGCTTCAGTATAACTTGTTGAGTAATTAACTCCTAAATCTGCTGCACCATAATAATTCATTGCACCCATATTAGGAAGTATTCTACTTCTCATATAGAACTTTTGAGTATAATCATGGAATCCTGCGGTAGTATATCCTGCTTTATTAAATATATTAAATGATGCTTCAGGATACTTATTATAAGAATAAGCATTAGTTGTACAAGTATTATTAATTGACCATAATGAAGTTAAAACAGTCATTTCGTTATTACCTGTAGAACAGTTATTTCTAGGACTATAGTTATTTCTAAAACTAATTCCTTCATTATACATCTTATACATAGTTGGAAAATCTTCTTCATTCATAATAGATATTTCATTAACAGATTCCATAAGTATAATAATTAAATTCTTACCCTTGAATATACCAGTCATATCATTCTTTTGAGTAATATCTCTATTCTTAAAGTAATTATTTAAAGTTTTATATGTATCATTTGATGTATTAGCAATTAATGTATCCCATGCTCTATCATCTATAGTTCTCTTATAATCAACTGGAACAAATTCATCTTCTTTATCTTTTTTAGATGTATTATGTCTTTCTTCCATCTTTAAAATATAATTAGAATCAATTCCAGTATATTGATTAACTATATCACTAAAGAAGTAAACAATTACACCAAAATTATTAACTACTAAATTAGAGTTCTCAGGATATAAAAGTAATGCAATATTTGAGTCAGCTTGTAATTCGCTTTTGAATTTATCTGATTTAACAGTATAGTAATATAAAAAATTTAAACCAACTAAAATAATTAAAGCCACAACAAATATATATATCTTTTGACCAACATTAAATTTAAATGATCTTCTTCTTTTACTAATAAACTTATCTAAGAATATATAAAGTACTATAAAAGCTATACCTAATAGTAAAAAACTTACCTTCTCTATATTTAAACTTCTAAGTACATCCTTAACGTACTCTCCTACTTTAGTACCTTGATCAACATTTCCAATTCCCATGAAAAAACCAATCATTTTATATAAAATATGTTCAACCAATGTATAAATAGTAACAATCCCCATTACTATAGAGTTAACAACCCTTTGAATATTTCTTTTAAATAAACCAGCAATTCCGTTTATAAATAAAGAAATAACAAAAGAACTTAAAAGTATTCTTACAGTAGAAAAATTAAATACACCAGTATTACAAACTATCTTTAAAAGGACTTCTTCTAAAAATATAAATAATGTTAAAAAGAAAGTACCAAATACTACCTTATTAGTAATAAAGTTATAAATAGCTAAAACCCAAGTTGAAGTTTGAGCATATTTTTCTTTAACTGTTTCTTTTAAATTTTTATCTTTTTCAAGTTTTTCATTTTTCTTTTCTTGCTTTTTTAATTTTTTCTCTTCTTTTTTATTCTTCACGATTGTCACATCCCTTATTAATAATTTCACTAATTGGAGAAAAAGTAAACCTATAAAAAGGTTTTACCCCATATTTCTTTACAGCTTCTATATGATCTTTTGTAGGGTATCCTTTATGTTTTCCAAAACCATACTCCGGATACTCTTTATCAAGTTCATACATCATCCTATCTCTTGTAACTTTAGCAATAACTGAAGCTGCCGCAATTGATTCTGACTTATAATCTCCCTTTACAATAGATAAATAAGGCATACTTAAATCAGGTAAATCCATAGCATCAGAAAGAACTACATCAGGTGTTATATCAAGTTTACTTATTGCTTGATACATAGCTTCTCTTGCAGCTTCCAAGATATTTATTTCATCTATTCTTTTATTATCAACAATACCTATTGCATAGTGGACATCTTCATTTGTTGTAAGTATATCAAAATATTTATCTCTTTTTTTCTCAGTTAACTTCTTTGAATCTGTTAATCCTTCTAAATGAAAATCATCAGGTAAAATACATGCACATGTTACAACTGGACCACATAAAGGACCACGTCCTACTTCATCAACACCACATATTATTCTTTTACCTTGATTAATAAAATGACGTTCATATCTATAGTTATCAGTTTCTGCTAATAATAAATCTAATTTTTCTATTATTTTTTTATCAGCTTTAGAATTAGCACTTTCCTTTAACTTTAAAAACGATTCAATATCTTTATATTGTTCTAAAAAATAATCTATATTGTTTTCAATTTCTTTTATTTCCATAAAGAAATTATAACACAAATTTATAAAAATTAATTACTATTTCAAAATAAAAAGAATGCGATAAGCATCCTTTTTACCAACTAAAGTAATCTGGGTTTTGCGTCTTACAAGAACCATCTAGATTATAATTTTCAGGATAAAATGTAGTATGAGCAAGTACACTATACTTTTTACCAGTAGCATCTAGACCACCATTAACAATATACTTTTCGCCACCACATAAATTTAATAACTCATTTTGAGCATAAAACTCTTTTAAGTTTACACTATTTAATAATGTTTTCATTTCTTCAGGAAATGATGACATAGGCATTATATCACTTTCTTTTGGTTCACCACCATCAACAAAACCAAAGAATAAATACTCATCGTTATAAAGAAGAACACCTTCTCTATCTTCTTTATCATATCCATCACTAAAGCACCAACCAGTTTGATTATCAGCACAATATATATACATATACATACCTTTATAATCTCCGGTATCATCCATTCCTAAATCTTTTTCTATATCATATACATACTCAATAGCATCATAAGTAGGAATATCTTCTAATTCTGAATCAGCTAAAAATTGCGCTTGACCTTTAGAGAAAACTTTTTGTACATATGTTAAAAATGATTTTTTCTTTGCTACTTCTAATGTTGACAATACAGAAGGAGTTGCAATAACCATTATTATTGCAAGAACTACTATAACAGCAAGTAATTCTACTAAAGTAAAACCTATTCTATGTTTTTTCTTTAATTTTTTAATTTTTTTATTAAATTTAACTAATTCTTTCTTCATATAAACTTACCTCATCTTAAATCAATAATAGCACTTTTTGGGATAAATAAAAATAATACAACAAAAAAACACAAATTAATTGTGTTTTTTATATTCTATCAAATGTAACTTCTTTTATATTTTCATTTCTAATATCATTGATTACCATAGTAGATACTCTATTATAATCTACTTCTCCACCACGTATAATACATCCTAACTTTTTACCAATAATATCATACATAGTACCAATATCATCATTATCAAAATAATCTATTCCATATCTACTACTTAACTTACTTGGATAATACTTACTAAGTTTATTAAGAATATGACAAGCTACATGATCATTATCAAATACTTCTGTTTTAATAGCACTCATAGAAGCTAAGTTACAAGATACTTCATCACTTTCAAACTTAGGCCATAAAATACCAGGAGTATCTAGTAATAATAAATTAGCCTTTGTTTTAAGCCATACAAGGTTTTTAGTTACACCAGGCATATTTCCTACACCAGCAACTTTTTTACCTGCTAAACGATTAATAAATGTGGATTTACCTACATTTGGTATACCTACTACTAATGCTTTAAGTTCTTTTTCTTTTAAACCTTTCTCACTTCTTTTTAAATTTATTTTTTCAGCTATTTGTTTAACAGCAGCAAGAATGAATTTTAAATCATCATTAGTGTTTAAATTAACAAGTACTACTTTTATTCCTTCTTCTTCATACTTTTTAATCCACTTTTTAGTTTCTTCTAAATCACATAAATCCTTCTTAGTCATTATCATGATTCTATCTTTATTCTTAACAATATTATCTATATCTTCTATTCTAGAAGAATCAGGTATTCTAGCATCTACTATTTCAAATACTAAATCAATAAGAGGAAGTACTTCACTTATCTCTCTTTTAGTTTTGGCCATATGACCAGGATACCAGTTTATATTAGTTTTATTTTCATTCATAAGAATCACTTCCTAACACTTAAATCACTCAAATTATAACATAAAAACGGCAAATTTTATATAAATCTACCGCTTTTTATATCTATTTTTAGGGTTTGAATAAAACGTTATCAGTTATTATATCAACATTATCAGGACATATGGCTGTTCGCAAAATCAAAAGTTTCCAAACTATTTTATTTTTTTACTATACCAAGTAATAATCTATTAACAATAGGTATTCTTTTTAATATTTCAGTCATTAAAGGTAATATAATTATTGTTCCTAAAATTAAGATTATA
>JAEEGL016341492.1_pt1 | contig 57438 bp, 46 predicted proteins | sample 9134231 | NCBI WGS metagenome assembly JAEEGL01 (sample SAMN16246548, study PRJNA631951) | gut metagenome | biome: gut microbiome; feature: rumen; material: fiber-attached | host: Bos | place: Iran: Karaj | collected 2018-10
AAGAAAGAAAGGGATATTATGCCCCATGATCGAGTAGGGGGATTCATCCCCCTACTCGTCCATGCGCTGTCATCTCGAAAGCAAAGCTTTCTCGATGACCGTTTGCTCAGCCATGCATGGAAAGCAAGCTTTCCTGCATGGCGTTCGCTATTCGCACAAAAAGACGGGCCCCGATTCAACGGGAACCCGCCTGATAAAGACGTTTCATGGTAACATCTGATCCAGTATCTGCGCAGCGCACGCGACGAGATCAGGGCACGGACGTTTTTTATAGTAAGCATCCGTACGGGCCTCGGGCTCACCGCCGGACGTCGTCTTTACCCCTTCGAGCAGCTCGCGGCAGATGATCGATCCGTTTTCCTCACGGAACTTCGCGGCAAATTCCTGCACAAGCGCGTAGTGGTCCTTTTTCGCCTCATGATCCTCGGGATCGTCATAACCACAGACCATGCCCAGCACCATAAGGGCGCCACTGACACAACCACAGACCTCACGCATGCGTCCCATCCCTCCGCCAAAGGAGGAGGACAGCTTCGCCGCGGTCTCGCGGTCCAACCCGGTAACATCTTCAAATGCACAGAGCACCGCCTGCGAACAGTTGTAGCCGTCAAGAAACAACTGACGGGCTATTTCCGAATGACTCATTTCAACACCTCTTCAATCTGCTCATACTCAAGTAACGAGATCGCTTCCTTTATCTGTTCCACACGCTCCTTCTCACTCTCCGGAACGCGGACAGTGGTGAGCTTCTCGCCGATGAGATCGATCTCATCGTAATCCGCCTTATCCAGATGCCTTTTCAACTGGCTGTAGAGTTTCTCCAGTTCCTCTCCACTGATCTCCGAAAGATCCTCCGGCGTCTCTTCCGGCGCCTCCTCTTCGATCCGCTTCAACTTGTCACCGAGCGAACGATAGTCCTCCACGAACCGGTCGATCTCGGCATCGATTGTCTCAGTATCCCCCTTGTTTCCGGCTTCTTCCAACCGCTCGGCAAAAGCGCTCAGTGAAAGTGCCCCGATGACACGAGCCGTACTCTTCATCCCGTGAACCCGTACCGTCAGATTCACGATATCCCCGGCCTCGCGGAACTTTCGAATCTCATCGATATTCATACGGATGGTCTCCAGATACGCATGGATCGCGTCCACATAGGATTCCGCGTTGCCGCAGTGATCAAGTCCGGCCGGCACATCCAGTTCCCCGATCTCATATAAAAATGCCGGCACCTCGATATCCTCTTCCTCCTCCGTCTCATCCGCCGGAAGCACCTTCTCGTCCGGAAGATAGCGGATGATCGCCTCCTCCAGGCTTTCCGGATCGATCGGCTTCGTCAGGTAATCGTCAAATCCGGCGGCGATATAGGTGTCACGCATACCGGAGATCGCGTTCGCTGTCAGGCAGAGTATCGGTGTGTCAAGATTCGGGTTATCATCGATGGCACGGAGTTCTCGAAGCGCTTCGATACCATCCTTGTAAGGCATCATATGATCGAGAATGATAATATCATACTTGTTCTGCATGGCCAGCCGGATACACTCGTCCGCACTGTCCGCCGTGTCTATTTTTAATTTCGTCCGTTTTAAAAGGTTCTTGATCACGACAAGATTGGCCGGGGTATCATCGACAACAAGAATGTATCCGTCCGGCGCGGTGAACTTCTCACGATACCGCTTTCGATCTGCCACGGACCGACGAAACGCCGTCTCGTAATCTCCGACCTCATCCCACTTGGTCACCTTTTGTCTGACGGTAAAACTGAACTCCGAGCCCTTGCCCGGTTCACTCTCCACATGCAGCGAACTCCCCATCAGATTCAGCAGGCGCTGTGTGATCGTGAGCCCCAACCCGGTTCCCTCGATATTCCGGTTGTACTCATCATCGATACGCTCGAAAGCCTCAAACAGCTTCCCGACTTCTTCTGCCTGGATTCCAACACCGGTATCCTTCACCCTGACGTTCAACAGGACCTCGTCCTCTTCCTCCGGCACCTTCTCATATCCGACCGAGAACGTGATCATACCTTCTTTTGTGTACTTCACGGCATTCGTCAGGAGATTGGTCACCGCCTGCTTGATACGGATTTCATCACCGTACAGGTAATTCGGGATCCCGCTGTCGATATGAAGCGCAAGTGTAAGCCCCTTCTCCTCGGTCTTGGTCTGTACCATATTCACCAGATCATTCAACACGGATGAGATCTCATAATCCACCGGGGTAATGTCAAGCTTTCCGGCCTCCATCTTGGAGAAGTCCAGGATATCATTGATCAATCCGAGAAGCGTATTTCCTGAGGAACGGATATGGCCGGAATACATGAGTATATCTTCATTATCACATTCCCTGAGCACCATCTCATTCATGCTGAGGATTGAATTCATCGGTGTACGGATGTCATGCGACATCGTCGACAGGAAATATGACTTTGCGCGGTTGGCACTTTCCGCCGCACTCACGGCAGCCGCGAGTTCTTTATTTTTCTCCTCCAGTTCTCTTCCCGCTTCCTCTTTCTCCATCATCCGTCGCTTGGACGCGGAGAACGCCCTGGCCAGAGAGAAGATCACGAGTGCCGCGATCGCCACGGCAACCAATGTAACTATCCAGATATTATCATACAGCATATCGAAAAATGTATATGTATACAATCCGTCGACATATCGGTATGCCATGCTCTGTGTCTGATCGACACCGACCAGGTTAATGCCTCTGTTCAAAAGCATCAACAATCCCTCTTCACCGATCTGCACACCGAAGCTACGATCGTCGTTGATGCTCAACTGCTTCATGGACAGCTCGCGGTACTTCCTGTTTTTCAGAATATCATTCGCCCGGATACCGTTGAGTGTGGTGCACCCTACCTCTCCTTTTTTCACGGCCTCCAGGCACTCTTCGGTCGTTTGATAATACTCGATCTGCGCGTCAGGAAACGTTGTCTTCACATAGTAGTACTGCATGCGGTTGTTCTCATTTACCGCCACGCTGGCCAGTTTTTCATCATCGTATTCATCCTTGTAGATCAGCTCGGTCGTGGAGGATACGACGGCATTGGACTGGTAGATTCCGTTTTCCTCAGAAAAATACAGGCCTCCGCCCACCGGGAAAACCGCGTCCACCTCGCCCTCTTGCACATCCGCGATCATGTCATCATAATTCTCATATCCCACATAGGATATTTTCAGATCAGGAACTTCCAGTTGCTTTATGATCTCCGGTACAATCTCGCTGACAAGTCCCGTCGCTTCTCCGTCCGATTCGGAATCACTGTACGGAAGATAGTGCCTGAGATAGCCGATACGGAGGGAATCATGCTCCTCCAGCCATTCTTTTTCCGTCGAGGAAAGCGAGCGACTCGAGATACTCTCCGCATAGTATTTGATGCGAAGTGAATTGATATAGTTCGGTTCCTCCGTCATGAGTCTCGCCTGCGCCTCGTTCAGTTCCTCCAGAAGATCCGGTCTGTGGACGCTGACGCACAGATAATAATCCGACGTTCCGAACGCGTACAAAAGTTCTGCGTCCGGTCTCTGCTGTGTCCCATCACTTTCCGCCACCATCACGTCGATCTTTTTATCATCGAATGCTTTATATAAGCTCTGAAAATCCGGATATTTGGACACCTTCGCCGAGATATTATTCTCACTTAAAAAACGCGTGAGCACGCCTACCATAGCACTGTCAAGAACACCGACCTTCTTCCCGGCCAAGGTCTTGTATGATGTCGTGATCGACGTATCCGACGCGTGCTTGACCAGGTTGTAGGTCTCATTCCCCATAGCCAGTTCCGGATAGCCGACGATCCCTTCACGCTCAGCTGTCTTCGCAAGGCCGGCCATCATATCTACTTTTCCGTCGAGAAGCATCTGATAGAGGTCCGAGAAACTGCCATAGACGTACTCATACCCCCAGCCCGTGTACTCGGAGAGCTTACGATAATAATCATAAGCATACCCCTTCCGAACAGAGCCCTCCTCAGCTCCCTCCTGAAAAATCTCGTTTTCAAAATAGCCGATACGGACGGTCTTATCGCCTGCCTTTTTCAGTTGTCCGGACGCATGGTTAGTGACTATAATTTGCGCACAAAAAAAGCACAGCATCAGGAAGCATATGGCTGATCTGCGAGCTTTTTTAAATAACCTCGTTCTCTTATCCATCGTTCCCTCCTACCGTGCCTGTTCCGGCCACCGCGGAAGCCTCTTGCTGTACTTATTGTTTATGAAAAAACAACCGCGTTTTGCCATTTTTCCGTTTCAAAATAACGATCGATCGCCGATACGATATCCGCCTGTTTCATACTCTTCAGAAGGTACCCCTGAGGTTTCAGACTCATCACCTTCATCACCGTTTCCTTATCCGCCTTGCCCGTGAGAAAGATCACGGGGATATCGGCCGATTCCGGTTCACTTCGCATCATCTCGAGCACCTTCGTACCGGTTGTGATCGGCATATCATAATCCATCAGGATCAGATCCGGCCGGTGTCCGGTGATGTACTTGATCGCCTGCATACCGGACTTCACGATCGTCACCTGGTACTTATCCATCAACCATCTTTTCACCATTTTTAAAAATGTGATATCGTCATCCACGATCAGAATTTTCTTCGAGCTGTGACGCTTCCTTGCTGCCTCAGCTTCAATGGAAATCTCCTTCACGATATTTTTATTTTCAAAAGGTCTTATAAACGCTTCCTTTACAAGATCCTTCGGAATCACACGATACACCTTCTCGATGTCCTCGCTGTAGCCTGCCAGGTAGAGCGTCTTGGCGTCGTCCGCACACACGTCCTTGATAAATACGAGCTCCTGCGTCATACTCGACACCGCTTCATTTACATACAAAAATACCATGTCCGCTTCGTCTTTGTTCGCTTCAATCTCCTTGATCTCAGCGTCCATACGGATGCACCGGATATCCGCGTCTTCGATAGCGGCCGTGATCGAATCCGTGATATAGGATTTTTCATTACTTATTACCAGCAGTTTGTATTCCATCTGTGTTACGCCTCCTGAAAATGATCTCGCATACGATACTCGGTATCCTCATCGATCATAGCGATCATGATATCCGCAAACGCAGGGTCGAACTGCGAGCCCTTGCCTTTTTCGATCTCTCCACGCACGATTTCCTGTGAAAGAGCGCGGCGGTAACTGCGGTTGCTTGTCATCGCGTCATACGCATCTGCCACAGCGATCATCCTTGCCTCTTCCGGGATCTTCTCACCTTCCAGTCCGTCGGGATACCCCCTCCCGTCGTATCGCTCGTGATGCCACCTGGCACCATCCGCGAGTCGGGGCATTTTTTTAATACTGGAAAGAATCCTTGCCCCCACCGCCGGGTGTGTCTTGATCATCTCGAACTCCTCATCGGTCAGGCGGTCAGGCTTATTGATCACGCTGTCCGGCACACCGATCTTGCCCACGTCATGAAGCAGCCCCATCATAAAAACAGCGTCCTGCTGCTCTTCGTTGTAGCCATATCTCCGGGCTATCTCTTTCGCGTATTCCGCCACACGAACCGAGTGGCCGTTCGTATAGGTATCCTTCGCGTCGATCGCCGTCGCAAGCGACTCTACGACCTGGATAAAGAGTTCCTCATACTCCATCGTCTTCTTCTCGACTTCGTCCGCGAGGTTTTGCTGCAAGCGCACTAACTCGACGGCCTGCTTCACGCGAAGTACGAGGATATTTGCTACGAAAGGCTTCCGTATGTAGTCCATCGCGCCGCTTGCGAGACCCTTGGCCTCGGCCCCCTCGTCCTCGTTCGCCGTGAGAAAGATCACCGGGATCTCCCGTCCCTTCTCCTCTTTTTCGCGAAGCCTACGCAAGGTCTCAAATCCATCCATCTCCGGCATACGGATATCCAAAAGGATCAAATCCGGCGCCTCGTTGTCACGCACGTATTCGAGGAGCTGACTTCCGCTCTTCAAAACGACCGCCTTCATATCCGCTTCCGTAAGAATATTCCATGCTCTTTTCAGTACGATGGCATCATCGTCCACTACTACAATCTGTGGTTGCATATCTCCTCCGACATTCTGAAAAATAACGGTTTGTCACTTCCTCCATCATATCTTAAATACGTGTTGTTGTCAACAAAGAAATCGACGTCCGGCCGCCGCTTTCTACAGTTGCTCCTTTACCTTTTCGATCAGCTCGCCGGCCTCCTCATAGTCAAGATTTGACACCAGTTTGAGGAGCTTTTTTACCTGAGGCTCGAGCGTTTCATCGAAGCGAAATTCGGCAAGCGCGGACATGCACTCCTCGGCCGCCATCAGATCGAAGTCCGCGATCGCGCCGGTGAGCTCATCCAAAAGCTTATGTATCTCGTCCTTGTCATAGTCTCTGTCCGGCTCCGCCTCCTCGGGAGCATAGGCCTCCAGATAGGGCTTGAGATAGGTAAAGGCCGCCAGGACACTCGGAGTGAATTCCGTCAACTTCGTCACATTTTTATCCGTACCGAGTTTCTCGAGCGTATAGAAATTCTCAGCCAGTTCCATGGCTCCGATCATCCGACAGGTTGTCTTCAGCGCGTGAACTTCTGTCGTGTATCCGACAATATCGTCCGCCTCAAGCTTCGAACGGATTGACTCACATTTTTCATCGATACTATCATGGACCTCACCCAACAGTTCGGTGAAGAGTGTCGGGCCGCCGGAGTTCTCGATTCCCTTTGCCGTGTCAACTCCGGGGATGTCCACCTCCAACGCGTCCTCCGGATTCTCCGAAGCCATCTCCACGGAGGGCCCGCTCAAGTATTCACTGCTCTTCCTTTTTTTCATAGGCGATAGTCCTCCTGCCGATCATGGTGAGTACCAACTTCTTTATTATAAAGGGATAGGATTCGGTTGTCAATATGGAGGGGAGGGGATGCCCTCTTGCAGGACGAAAGGTGACCTACAAAGAAAAATGCGCAATAAAATAGGCGCTCCGAAGAGCGCCCATCCCTTATATTCTGTTGTTTATCGGCGCGTCAAGGCCTTTGGGATGACGAATTTTCCATGCTGTCCTTTCACTTTCCTCACTCTTTATCCCAATACTTCTTTACGGCCGCCTCAGCCTCACTGGTTTTATAACCATACTCGGCTACTACCGCCTCGGCAGCATCTGCCTGGGATCCACTTAAGCGCTTATAAGTATCGATCAGAATTCTTACACCATTTTCTCTCTCAGCCGCTGTCACATCAGCTGTTACACTCTCTGTAACACTCGCTGTCACATCCCGAATTAATTGAGCATCATGATTCCTCGATATTATTTCTTCATCAAAAAGAATTGAATACATGCTGATAACCTCCTTTATGCAGAATATAGTGCATCATTTTTTGCTAATAAATAATTACAATATTGATTCATGCTTATCCCTTCCATCTTTGCATGGATTGCCAATGCTCTGTGAAGGCTTTTTGGCATTCTTATTTTGAACTGACCTGAATAAGCCGACACATCAACTTCATCATACGGCTCATATATCTGCACACCATCTTCTAATGCCGCCTTAAGCCACTCTCTTTTTGCATCCTGTGCACCAGCCGTAACACCTTCTAAGGTCTCTGCACAGGTCACACATCCGGGAAGTTCAGGATACCAAGCGGTAAACCCTCCTTCCTTATCAGGTATTATTTCCAAGCGATATGGTTGTGACATATAATAATCAATCGTTTTCATCATTGATTCCCTCCTCACTTTCTACTACTTCCTTAACCATTTCCACATATGTTCTTTTAATTGGAGTATCTTTCGGAATTGTTATCGGATTCCGATTTGGTTTACGGAATGTATTATACGTGGTGTCATATATGGTGTCAAGCATTTTTTCGAGAAGGGAAGGTTCGATGACGAAGATGCCGCTTACCGCCCGGCCTGTCACTTGATCCTCACCCAACGGACAACATTTGCCGAGTGTAGCTGACAAGTAGTGACTTTTGATGGATGCCCCGAGGACTTGTTTGAGCGCGTCACCGAAGGTGACGTGCGAGTTCCGCAGGGGCATCCGCGATTATCAAAAGTTGCTACGAGTCGTTACACTCGTGCCGTTGGACGTGGGTGAGGAATCAAAGACAAGCCGGTGGAGGTATCCCGCCCTCACCCACATACCACAAAGACGCAAACTCTACCCCACAAAAAAGAGCGCACCCTCAGGTGCGCTCCCAGGTTCAACACGTATTCAAATAGTAACCAGCATCAATCCTCAACACCGTCGACGGTCGCCTTCAGAGACTGGATGCTCTTCAGCACGTCATCGGCCTCGCCGGAGATCGCATCGGAGTTGGATGCGATATCCTGCAACGTCTCCGTAACCTCCTGAACCGCACGGTTAACATCGTTCTGTGACTCTTCGATGGAACCGACGATGCTCGTGATCAGGTTGACAGAAGCTGTCAACTCCTCAGCGGAAGCACCGAGATCGGCGCTAACCTCCGAATAGTAGGAAGCATCTCTGTCATAATCATTTGCCAGAGTCTCAAGGCCTTCGTAATCCTTCATAACCTTGGCATCAATAAACTCAAGAATGTTGTTACTCTCACCGGAAAGTGCCTCCACACTGGAGATCACCTTATCTGTCAGGTCATTGACCTTATCAATCTCGTTGCTCGTGCTCTGTGCCAACGTACCGATCTCACTCGCCACAACCGCGAAGCCCTTACCGGTCTCACCGGCTCTGGCCGCCTCGATCGAAGCGTTCAATGCAAGAAGATTGGTCTGGTTAGCGATCGCCTGGATCGACTGGGAAACGCCGACGATCTCTTCGATGATCTTCGCACCCTCGATCGCCTTCTCCAGCTTCTCACGGCTCTCCTGCGTGATCGCCATGGCACTGTTCTTGTTGCGGATGATATCCGGAACCATCTCCTGAACATGAGTCTGAATCTCATGCGCTTTGGTTGCCATCTCCTGCGCCTCGTTAGCAAGCTTGTCAACCGCCTCACTAACCTCACCACAGGTTGTACTGATATTCTGGATGCTGGCCGTCTGTGTATCCACGCTGGCCCCTGTCTTCTCCATAGCCGAGCTGATCGTGCTGATCTCATTATTCATCTCGCCGATCTTCTCATGCGCGTCACTCATCATATTCTCGATCATCGAGGACTCATCACGTGTACGATCAATCGTAATCAGGAAGCGATCCTGCAGAACACCGATCAAATGACGGATTCTGTTGACCTCCTTCATATTCTTGATCTGCGTCTCGTCATCGATCAGGTTATCGACAACAAACTGCTCCATCTCCTCTACCGGGCGAAGATTCTTCTTCACCATGAAAAGCATCAGGAAGATAACCAGAGCAAGCGCAGAAATCGTAAGCGCCACACTGACGATCAACATCAGCTTCAGCGGTTTCGTAACATTATCATAGAAAGCCGCAATACCGAATACCCAGTTACTGCTTGCAACAACACCGGTTGAAAAATACGTCTTCGTATTATCATAATCCGTTGCCGTGATAACCTCTGATCCCGGAGCGGAAATGATCGGTGCCACATCCGGCAGAACCTGTGATACGGCCGTTGCTACGTCCTCTCCCGGCATCCATGCGGAATTCGGATGGATAACGTAGTTTCCGGCAGAATCCACCAGATAACCGTATGTACCGTCATCATTGGCAGCATCGTTAGTGATCTGCGCGATCGTATCCAATGTATAATCGGCTCCGATAACGCCCCACAACTGATCGTTGAAGTAGATCGGAGTCGCTACCGTCACACACATACCTCCGATCAACACGTCCATATACGGATCGGTAACGATGGTTGCCTTTGCTTCCTTGGCAGCCTTGTACCAGCCACGGGCCGTCGGATCATAGTCCGCGTCAGTCGTAGCGTTCGGATCCAACTGAAGGAACTCCTTTTTCTCATTTCCGATATAGATATTCAGAAGCTGATCGCGGCCGGTCGCCGTAGCGATCAGGATCTTCGACATATCCTCTCTCTTCGGATTATCCGTGCCAAGTGCCATGATCGCACCACGGATACCTTCCGTCATAATCTTCTCACCGGTCAACCAGGTATTGATCTGCTCCGCGTGCTGGTTGGCCTTCGCCTGCAACCCCTCCTTCGCCGACTTTTCCAAGTTTGCTCCGGACACCATCAGAGACGTCAAAGCCAAAGCGATCATCGCAATTGCCACAATGATGATAACCGTCGACGTCAGCGTTCCTCGAATCGTTTTGAACATAATCAAATCTCCTTTCGGATAAAATTCCGTTATATATTTTATCATATCTCCCATAAACTTTCAATAAAAAAATCATGCTACAGATTAAGATTTCTTAAAAGTGGAGTGACAGCCGTGAATAGTAACTAAAAAAATAGCCGCTCACGGGCATTTTTCCCCACAAGCGGCAAGCATTTCTCCATTAAACCCAATTTGCCCGACTACGACAAGGCTTTCAACGCCATGCTATCCGATCAAATGACACATCTCTAACTCAACCGGTCTCTGACAATCTGACCGACGCGCATCCGATCTGCGTAAGCAAAGCACTTCTTCAAATCCTTTTTATTGGACCTTTTGAAGCCACGGATGATCTCGTCAAGCATGCCTTCCTCCAGTTTATCCGCCAACCGGATACTGTCCACCACGCTATGATTGACGTCATACACCCGAACCGTCGTACTCTCATACTTAAATGTGACGATCTCCTCTTCGAAGGCCTGTTCGGAAAAATAGTGCCTCGACACCGGGAACGTAAGCTTCATGCCTCCGCGATCGGTTCTAAGCGTCGCGACATAGAGCGTCTCCGGCTCCTTTTTCAGCATCCCATGATAATAACAGGCGCTCGGTCCGCAGATCACCGCCTTGGGATTTGTGAGGCACGCCTCTATCATCTTGTAGTTTGCCGGCTTTTTTATTTTCAGAAAGCTCCCCCAGTAATTTCCGTGAGACACCTTCTCGATATCACCGTTCTCTAACAATTCACGTATGTGGATCGTTGAAACCTTTTTACTCAGCATATCTCTGGTAGACAGGTACCCTCCTGCCTTGTCAAACAGTGCGTAGATTTTGTCGTAAGTCCTTTTCAGCATCTGACTGTCACTCTCCTATCTCACACCACATATACCCCGCGCTCCGGCGCGGGCTTTTTTTGATCTTTCGCCGCCCTTCATCGGCAATTATCCCCTTCAGGTCACCGGTGCCCTTCATCAGCGCTCCCCAATTGATTCATCCTTATAATACCATTATATACATATAATAGATTTTTTTCAAGAGCCCGGCGTTATGATAGGCATGACGACAAATCTCATCGCATACCTCACGGAATCGGAACACCTGCTGCTCCGTCAGGTTGTCCGGTCCAAAGGCCGCGTGGAAGATCATTTCCACATAATAACGGATCGGCTCCTCAGGCATAGACAGTGCCTCCACGAGCTCCGCGGTCAACTCCGCACTTGACTGTCCGGCGTACTTCACGCCGCGGTGCATAAAGTACGGCGTCAGGTGACGATGCGTCATACGGATCCGACGGCGTTTATTCTTCATATCCGAAAGCCGGCTGCGGAACAGATGACGACGGATCCGCCTTTGTCCCTCGGCCACAGCGGCCACGATCACAAGCACGATCAGGATGATCAGGAGCACGCGTAAAATTGCGGAGTCTTCCTGTTTTTCATTGGAACCGAGATCACCGCCGTCACGGCCCTGCTCCTTGGCATCATCCTCGGTATCCTCGTTGCCTTCGATATCCTCAAACTCCATGCTTTCATCCGGCTTGGTCGTCACCATCGGCGTCGGTGTCACCTCGGCAGGTCCGTCTCCGGCACCCTGTCCATCGGAATAACCACCATCGTTGTTCTCCTCATTGCCGAGCTGCTCTCCGTTCCCCGGTGTCGTCTCAAATGTCACGAAGCCGTAGCGTTCATCAAACACCTCAATCCAGGCATGACAATCATAATCCGGTACGTCAACCTCTCCCGGAATCCCTTTTTCCAGCTCCTCCGGCGAGATATACAGTCCCTCAACAAAGCGGGTCGGAATCCCGATTGAACGCAACAGGATCGCCGCTGCCGTCGCATAGTAAGTACAATACCCCTTCTTATTCTCCTTCAGGAAATATTCCACACTGTCCCTGCCCGACGGCGTCTTGCCCGGCGACTCGGAGTACTCGGTATCCTTGGATATAAAACTCCTTACCGCTCTGAGCAGATCGCTGATGTCGCACTCCCCTTCACCGTACTGCTTTAAAAGTGACTTATACTCGGTCTTGAACTCTTCACAGATTCCCTTCAGACTGTCCGGAATCTGAAGATAATACTTCTTGGCAAAGTCAGCCAGCGCCTTGGATTTCTCCTCATTTCCCGTCCAGAAAACAGGATCCACAAGGTCTTCCGACGGCGTCATCAGCATACGTCTCACCGCGTAGGAGTACGTCAGGTAATACTCTTCATCATACTCAATTCCCGGGACTCTCGTCTTCACCTCACCACTGTTTTCCGTGATGTAGCCCTGCACCGGGAGCACCGGAATCGCGTAGCTGCCGAAGCCGAACGCCAGGTTTCGCACATGAAGCGTACCGATCCCCCAAAGATTATCCACACCGCTTTTCTCGTTGTCTCCGATGTCATTGCGCAACTGGACATGGTAGCTGTCCGGCGTGATATTCTGAGAGTTCAGCGTCGCGAGATCCTGTTTATACTCCGCGTCCTTTTTATTCGAGGTCCACTTATTATCTTCATACACATTGGCAACGTACGACTTCAGATACAATCCGTAATTCGTATTGAAGTCTCCGGAGAGTTTCAGAAGCGTCCGCCCGGTATGGTTGAGTTCGGCCTTCTTCCCGACCTTTCCGAAGTCGATCGCATCGGAACTGAAGTACGCCCGGATCCATGTAAACACATCTTCCATATCCCAGCTCGCCAGGGCCATGATCGTATTTTTCGTCTCCAGAAGTTTTCCCTTATTCCTCTCGTAACGCGACGGCGAGACGATCAGATAGGAAAGAATCCCCGAGAAAAGACCGATCAAGATCAGGATCAGCGACAGCTTCTGTCGCAGTCGTCGATCCGTCGAATTGGTCTTCAGCTGTCTGGTTCCGATCACGGCGATCAGGATCACCAGGTAGGTGATCACATCAAAGTAATACCCGACACGCCCCACATAGAGTGGCAGGATCATAAGCGGAATCGTACACAGGATGAACACGCTCGAACGTCTTTTTCTATAGAAAAATGCACTGACGACTGAGATTAAAAATACCCCGACGATCACCAGCACCAGCGTCGTCGAAAAGTTGACGCTGACTTCATCCGAATTCTCATAGGTCAACAGGGACAACTGACTCCCCGTGAAATTCATAAACGCTTTCAGGAAACTGTTGATGATGGTGATAACACCTTTGGCGATCTCATCGCGGAAGCGAATTGCCAGCGCGATATAGAACACAAGCAGACCGCCGATCCCATAGAGTTTACCGTAACGGATCGTCTCCAGCACGGAAAAAAGAGCATAGAAAAGCAGCGCGCCGATGCCCATACATACTAAAAGCAAGGTCCGGTCATAGACCAGTTCCAAACTCGTCGCCGTACAGGTGAGCGCAGAAGAAACGCCCAGAAACACCATCAGTATCTGGACGGATTCCAACAAGAAATTGACAATCTTACCCGACTGCTTCACCAAAGTTTTCACCTCGTAAATTCATAACTTCCAAGCGATTCCTCGTCAAACCGCTGTTCTCTATACCCACACCGTCGCCTACTGTTAAGTACAGAGCCTGCTCCACCGGACGCCCCTGATCCCAGGCCAGATACGCCTCCACCAGCTCGCCGGCATTGTCCGTCGGTCTCGAGCGGAAGAGATCCTGAAACATCCACAACAGTTCCTCTTCGTGCTCAACCAATCGCTCCTCCACGATATCCGCCTCTCTGTTGTACCAGATAAAATGCTGCGGAATCGCATGCTCAATCATATACAAGGAAATCGAGTAGATCCCCTGCACCAGAAGGTTGGCATTTTTATGATGCTCATCCCCCTCCCCGGGCACATACAGATCAATAAAAATATGCAGAGCCTTCGTGAGCGGAAGCGAGCCATCCTTTACCATCAGAGTTCCTGTTTTCGAACTCAGTTTCCAGTGAATGCGCTGGATCTTGTCACCGTCCGCGTACTCGCGGATGTCGAAGACCTCGGACGGATCGTCACCTTTTTTATACAATGAAAAACGATCTGAGTCCTCATCGGTCTCGTTATACCACCGGTCTTTCCCCAGATAGAACTCCTTCGTCGGCGGGACGATCAACACATGCTGTTTGGGGTAATCCTTCCCGATTGTCCACGCAAAAATACTCAGATAATCATAAATCCTTACCTTGTCAACCTTGATCGCCAGGTTTCCGCAGTTTTCCATCGGAACGACGATACGGCGATCCCTCTTTCGTCCGACATCGACGGAAAAACGCACCTTCATTTTTCCTTTTTCTCCGGAAAAATAATTCTCATAGCGAACCTTTGCCACCCCCTTCGTAAGCGGCAGGAAGTGATTTTTATTCTCGACAGACAGCGTGATCGCCGCACGCGCCGGCTTGTCGATATCATCTTTTTCTGTCATGGGGTTTTTCGAATCCACCGAAGCGGATACACGGGAACGCATGAATATCAAAAACAGGAACATAAAAATCGGAATGCACACAAGAAGTCCGGCGATCGCAACCGTGCCGAATTCCAGATAGAATATGCATATCACTGCCCCGAACAGACAGAGCAGGGCATAGATGATTGTTCCAAAGGTCATAATGGTCTTCCTTTATCTCGAATTACGCTAATTTCGGTGCCGGGACACGGCCGACGATCTCCTCGATCACATCTTCCTCGGTTACGTGCGCCATACGGGCTTTTCCGTTGAGAAGGACACGGTGAGCCAGTACCGCACCGGCTACGGACTTCACATCCTCCGGCAGCACGAAAGCACGACCGGCTACATACGCACGGGCTCTCGACATATCCATCAGAGCCAGTGTTCCACGCGGGCTGACACCCAGAGAAAGCATCGCGTGGCTTCTCGTACCATCCACGATTCGGGATAGATAAGTCAGCACCTTATCATCCACATGAATCTGTCTTACCTGCTCCTGCATCGCAACGAGTTCTCTCTTCGATATGATCTCACGCACCGAATCCAACGGGTTCGTATCCTGACGTTCTTTGATCAGGCGCATCTCCTCCTCCATCGTGGGATATCCCATCGAGATACGGATCATAAAGCGATCAAGCTGAGACTCCGGAAGCATCTGCGTACCGGCAGAGCCAACCGGGTTCTGCGTCGCCATTACGATAAACGGAACCGGAAGCTGACGGGTTACACCGTCCACGGTTACCTGTCCCTCCTCCATAACCTCCAAAAGCGCGGACTGCGTCTTCGTTGAGGTACGGTTGATCTCATCGGCGAGAAGCAGGTTACACAGGATCGCGCCCGGCTTGTACTGATACTCGCCGTCGGCACCGATCATATTGAAGCCCACCACGTCGGACGGAAGTACGTCCGGTGTAAACTGAAGACGTCTCTCGGTCAACTCCATCGCCCTGGAGAAGGCCACGGCCAGCGTTGTCTTTCCCACGCCGGGCACATCCTCGATCAGGATATGTCCGCCGGCCAGGATCGCCGTCATAACCAAACGAATCTCGTGATCCTTTCCTCTGATAACCTGAGCAACCTCATGCAAAATCTGTTCCGTTCTCTCGTTCATTTTATCGTCCTTTCTCTCATTAATTAACTCTGTCAACAGCCTCTATCAATAAAACCGGGACGAACGTATACGCCGTCCCGGCCCCCATTTTCCTCATTCTTTCTTATCCGACCTTCATCCTGAACTTTCTGACTTCTCTCTCATCATCCACATCGACCTTCTCGATCTTGCCGCCGATGCCTCGTATCTTTTCCTCGAAGCGCTCGTACCCACGCTCGATATAATGAATCTGATCCACAGCCGTGATCCCTTCGGCCGCAAGCCCTGCCATCACAAGTGCGGCTCCCGCTCGAAGATCCGGCGCGCTGACCTCAGCACCCGTGAAGCCCTCCACTCCGGTGATAAAGGCCGCATTCCCCTCTACGGTGATATTCGCACCCATCCGGCGAAGTTCTCCGACATACTTAAGCCTCGTTTCAAAAATAGTCTCTGTCACGATGCTGGTACCCTGCGACAACGACAGAAGCGTCGTCATCTGCGGCTGCATATCCGTCGGAAATCCCGGATACGGCATCGTCTTTACATTGGCGTAGGACAGTCTTTTGTCCGCGCGAACCCGCACACAATCGTCATACTCCTCGACCTGACAACCGATCTCGGTCAACTTCGCCGTGATCGCCTCCAAGTGCTTCGGGATGACATTTTTGATCAAAACATCCCCGCGTGTGGCCGCAACCATCAGCATAAATGTGCCGGCCTCAATCTGATCGGGGATAATCGAATACTCGCTTCCGTGGAGCTCTCTCACGCCGCGGATACGGATCGCATCGGTACCGGCGCCTCGGATATTGGCTCCCATGGAGTTTAAGAAGTTGGCGACATCGACGATATGCGGCTCCTTGGCCGGATTCTCGATGATCGTCTTGCCCTCCGCCATGCAGGCTGCCATCATGATATTGATCGTGGCGCCGACACTGGGGCAGTCCAGATAGATATGATTGCCATGAAGCTGCTCTGCGCGGGCATCGATCTTTCCGTGATGGATCGTTACCTTGGCGCCAAGCTGCTCAAAGCCCTTGATATGCTGATCGATAGGGCGACTTCCGATCTGACAACCTCCCGGGAGCGCTACCATCGCCTTTTTATACTTACCCAAAAGGGCCCCTACCAGATAATAGGAACCTCGTATCTTCCGGATGGCCTCCTGATCTACGTTGACATCATTAATAAGGGCGCCGTTAATGCGAACCGTCGTCGTATCGATGCGCTCTACGATAGCACCGATGCTTTCCACGGCTTCCAACAGCACCCGGACATCATCCACATCCGGAATATTCTCGATCGTAACCGGCTCATTTGCCATGATAGCGGCCACAATAATACCGAGCGCCGCGTTCTTCGCGCCACCGATTATGACCTCACCGGTCAGGGGTTGTCCTCCCCTGATCATATACTTCCACATTGTCATGACAGCCTCCAACAATCTACTATTATAACATATTCATGTCATGTCCGTCAATACATGACACGCACCTTATATCCCAATTCCTCAGACAACTCCGGATAAATCTGCAAAAAGCAGTCGATTTCATCAAAAGGTCCTGTGAGTACGACGACAAATTCTTCACCGAACTCATGGAGAACCTGCATCAGTTCATCCACACTTTCCTTCGAAAGCTCCGCCGCCTCCGTCACCAACAGGCATCGACCGATCAGGCGATCGATCTGATCCATCAGATGAATGGAGTTCATCCTTTCCGCTGTTATCCGCATCACCTTCTGTGCGGAATGGTAGCCAAGTCTCGTCAACTCCTTGGACAACCGCTTCGTGATCGTCAGGGTGATCCTGTCCTCGCCGCCGGCGAGAACGAAATGAGGCGGTTCGCAGTCTCTTCTGCGGATACGTGCGATGATATCACGCGTTGTCCAGTAACGAATCCCGCGCTGCGAGATATCTGCCGGGCCTTCCTCATAGTTTTCATCTACCACAAACATCTGCTCAAAGCGCTTTGCTTTCGTCGGATCATCGGTCTTCACCGGCTCGCCGACGGTCGCGGCCTGCCCGCGACGATTCAGATACTTAGCTTCCAAACTGGTATGTGCCGGCTCCTCGATCGGGGCTCCGGATGCCGTCTTCGGCATACCGACGCTCTCCACCACCGGTGTAGCCGCATACATCGGATCTTCCGTGGTAACCGGCTCTTCTACCGGCTCTTCTACCGGCTCCTCTACTGTCTTCTCTACCGCTTTCTCTACCGCGTCCACATCCAGACGTTCCGTCGGTCTCACCGGCTCAACCTCAAGCTGTTCGATCTGCGTCCGTCCGGTCTCGCTCAACATATCGTCAAGCGTAGGCTCGGTAACTTCATCCGGAAAGCTCGAACTCTCCTCAACTATCCGACTCACCTCAGCGCCAACCTTCTCGGAGATTGCGTTCTCGATATCCGACTCGGCTTCCATACGGGCCGCCAGGCTCTCTTCGATCATGCCGCCGACCTTTTTCTCCTCCGGATCCTCCTCCGGCTCGTCCGGCAGGATACGTACGCCACCGAACCACAGATGCAGATCAGAAAGTTCCTGCTTGTACTCAGCCTCTCTTCCGGCCTGCTTGTAGAGGTCGGCCAGCTTCTTGCCCCAGACCTCCATATACTCCTCGGATTTGAAATCCTCGAGAAGCTTGATCCGCTCCTCAAGTGTGATGCCGAGCGCGTCCGCCATCGCATAACGTAGTTCGAAATCATCAGCGATAGCGCCTTCCATTTTTTCAAATTCCTTGAGATACACCTTGGCATCTCCGATCTCTCCGATTCGAATCAGCACCTGGATAAAAATCTTCAGGTTGTGGCGAACATTGGTCGTATTGTACAGATGGAGATAGACTCTTTTCAATTCATCATAACGCTTCGTATGCTCCGTGATCTCGGCCATCGCGCGCAGATCCTGGACAGATTCCACCTCTTCCGGTTCAATATCACCAAGCGCACTCCACGCTTCCTCGTACGCTTTCTCCTGTACGAGATCACGCATCTGCTCGCAACGTCTCTCTATCTCGCGTCGTCTGTTCGCCATAACTGCTATGCCTCCAAAAGAAACTTCCTGGTCTTCTCAATCTCCGGTGGAATATCCACCCCGTTTTTCGTAAACTTGTGCATTACGTTAGTCAGATTCTTCTCCAACTTTTTCTGCTCCATCGTGTGTCGCTTCGCCGCATCCGCGTAAGATGTCTGCGTCACCAATCCGGCCGAAATCTCCTGCGAGATCGGACAGTAGGTAAACAGAATATCGCGGCTTACCTTGTTCAGGCGCATCGCGCCGACCGCCTCCTTCAGGATCCAGTCGGTATAATCCTTGGTAAAGACATCGCGGTGGCGATTGCCCGCTTGCGTTAACTGCGCCTTTACCTTCTCCTTCTTCTCCGGTGAGAGCTCGGAGTTCTTTTTATAAAACTGCAGATAATCCGTATATTCACTGGTCAACGACGGGTAGCGGTAATTGTTCCAGTTCGCTCCCATATCGGTACGGCACTTCTCCCAGCGGAAATGCGCCATCATCCTGAGCACCATACCATCGATCCCGTTCTCGGACAGCGTCGGCATCAGGATACGCGCATGCGTGGTCTTGACCTTACCCTCGATATCCTGCCACATCTGACAGCCGCCTCCGCATACCGGAAACAGAATGAAATCCGGTGTGAAACGGTCGATATTGGTGAAGTTGTTGAGGTCGATCTCCTCGTAGAACGATCGGATCTCCCTGAAAAATATACTGTAGTCGATCTTCTCAACCTTGCGTACCGCCGCATTGATCGCCGCTCCGGTCACCGCTGCCGTCGACAGCGTCGTCAGGATTCCCTCCGAACACAGCACCGGAATAAAGGTGGAAATGTTTCCGTTGATCAGGCGATCCGCGTATTTAAAGAGGTTATCCACCTCAAAGTGGAGTTTTGCGTTGGCGTCACTCATCGCCGTGTCAAACGCTCTCTTATCCTTGGCATGATCCTTGCGAACATGCTCCTCGTAATCTTCGTCAAACTCATCCTTGGAGGGAAGCTTGCGTCCCTCGTAGATCTCCTTCAGCCACTCGGCCATCGTGTAAATATGACAGTCGAGCTGCCCCGCCCCGATATCCGGCAGGGAGATCAGCGTCCTCAAGTCCTCCTCCGTCAGGAGTTCCTCGCTCGCGTAGCCATAGGTTAAAAATAACTTCACGGCCAAAGGCGGCTTGGGATCGTTGAAGCTTCGTTTCACCGCTGCTTCGTAAACAATAAAGAACGGCTCGGTGACTTTTTTCCGGACAGCCATCGCTTCCTTCGTCCGTCCGAACTTATCCGTCAGGCGCATAAACGCGTCAAGCGAATCGCGAAAGTTTTTGCCGACCTCTTCGTCCACGCCGCTGTACTCAATGATCTGCGTGAGCGATCCGTTCAGAACACTCAGATCCTGCTCGTCGATCTCGACCTCCGCATGGATATCATCGGAAAGCAGAGCCATGTACAGCGCCTGCATATGCGTACGATTGAGTTTCGGATCGGTACCAACCGTCTCGATCAGCACGGTCTCCACCTCGTCGATCTTGGCGATCAACTCGTCCACCAACGCGGACAGGCGTTCATTTTTCTGACCGGACTTCTTGATATCAAGCGCGGTACGTGTAACAAACGTGAAAAGATTTTTCTCGTCCATGATCAGTGAACGGAAAAACTTGAATACCCATTCTCCGTAGATGCGGCAGCCGTCAATCAACGGCGGGAAGAGTTCGCACTGTTCCATGTAATGCCGGAAGGCGATCAGGGATTTGGCTCCTAAAAATGCCCGCTGTGCTTCGACCTCCACGCTTGCCGCTTCCAGGTAGTAGTTAACTCCCGACGGGAGCTTCGGATCCTCGATAATCTCCGCCTCCAGACGTGCCAAGGACGGAACTTCCTGCGGGATCACGCCTGAATCCTGCGCCTCCTTCTGATAGGTGGCGTAACTCGCGATAAGAAATTCCCGCATCTCGTGTACGGTCGACTGGAGCTTTTTAAAGGCTTTATTGAGATCACGAATCAAAAAGTTTTGAGACGTGACAAGAAGGCCCCTGTACTGAGCCTTCCCTTCAATCAGTTTTTTCACGCGGGAGACATCATTAACCGGGAGCGGATATACCGTCACCCCGTCTCCTGCCACATAAGTAAAGCTGTGCTCACCACGGAGCACATCACATATTCCAAGGAAATTTCCACTGCCGAGTGTAACCAAAATACCCGATGAGCGCACAGCGACGCGTCCCTTTAACACGAGGGCTACGCATGTTAACTCATCACCCTTCTCAAAGATCACGGTACCCTTTGCGACCGGGGTGGTTTCATTGATCGTAAGTTCTGCAGCCATTGGTTCTCCTCAAGTATTAAAATCCGTGCGCCTCACTTCGAATCTGCTCCTTCAGACGTTACCGCAGCAGTAAACTCGGTCCAGGTGACCCCACGACACACAAGAAGCATCGCTTAGTGCTGCTTCGTTCCCGACCTGACACGGTTCACGAGTCCTCGTTGCATAGGACCCAAACGTCAACGCCACTTTCCGCGGGCAGCTCCATAAAAACAAACCCTCTGTGAGACAACACCCCTGCTAGAGCGGATTGCAGGTACAGGGCACCGCTAACTCCCCGGCTGCACGGAAATATAAACTGTATTACTTAGCGCCATTGCTCAGATCCGCTGAATCGTAGTGAATAGCGATCTGCTTTTTATCGTACATCTTGTAGAATTCCATCATGATACGATCGGTCACAACGTGAACCTGATCCTCATCCATATTGAGCAACAGCACGATTCGCTGGGTTGCGCTATACTTGGTCGTCGCATCCACGCTTCGGATGGACTTCAGGATCGCACGTTCCAGGATCGTCATCACACGCTCGGTCTCATCAACCGTAACCCGGTGCTCCTGATCGGACATCAGGGTAAAGAGCAACAGGCGTACATGCTGGTGATTGCGCTCCGCGACATCGGTAATGTAATTCAACATCGTGGTAAATGCCGGAAGATCGACATCCAAGCCTCCCTTGTCGCGTTTGCGATTCTTCAGGACACCCACGAGAGCTTTCAGATCCGCCGAAGCCTTCTCCTGTCTCTCGATCTCTTCCTGACCGCGCCAGTGAATGTAATAGCCGTCCTCACTCTGGTGCTTAGCCACATAAAGGGCTTTATCCGCACGTTCATAAACAACGTTAAACTCTTCCTTCTCGTGATCGATCATCGAAATACCGATCGATACATTCAGCTTGCCAAGTGCGACCTGCTCATTTTTCTTAGTATTGAGCTTCTCGCGGAACTTCTCAGCCATACGCGTCGCATGCTCCGGTGTCAATACACGCGGGAATACTGCGACAAACTCGTCGGCGCCGAAGCGTGCCACGATGCCCTTCTCGCGGAAGGATCCGATCAGCTTCGCTACGGTCTGCAGATAGATGTCGCCGACCATATAACCCTCGGTCTCGTTGACAACATGGAACTGATCGATGTCGAAGATGAACATCGTCCCCTGTCCCTGGCGGGTCGCCTCCTGCAGAAGCTTCAGTCCGTAATTGCGGTTGTAAGCGCCGGTCAACTCGTCGTGCATGTAGTTGTTGGCCAGCTGCTCCTCCTGCTTCTCCATGACACGGGAGAGAAGCTCGGTCGCTTCGCGTACTTCCTTCGGCTCCTCGTAGTGCTCCTCCTGAATAAGGCGTCCTTCTCTGAGGAGATTCAGCATCGCCGTTCCTGCCTGCGGATCAAACTGGGTTCCGATACCCTTCTCGATCTCCTCGACCACGATCGCGGGATCCAGGCGATTACGATAAATACGTGTACTTGTCATCGCGTCATAAGCATCGGCCACGGCGATGATACGTGCGATCATCGGAATCTCTTCACCCTCGAGGCCTTCCGGATACCCCTTACCGTCATAGCGCTCATGGTGATACTTCGCACCGACATCGATCTCGGGAATCATACCGATATCCTTCAGGATGTCGGCACCGATCACGGTGTGGTTCTTCATCAACTGGTATTCATCATCGGTGAGCTTGCCCGGCTTGTTGAGAACCGAATCCGGCACACCGATTTTTCCGATATCATGGAGCAGGGCGATAAACTTGATATCCGCGATCTCGCTCTCCGAATAGCCAAGTTCCTTCGCTATGCTGCCGGAGTAATCCGACACACGGCGGGAGTGGCCCTGTGTATACTCGTCCTTCGCATCGATCGTGTTCGCGATGGTACGGATCGTCGCGATGGTCATCTGCTGCATATCTTCACGGAACTTGGTATTTTTCTTGTCGATCATGCCATAGATCTTCGCCCCGACAGCCGAAGCCGCGAAGCACAGGATCAGACAGGCGAAACGGATCTCCACCTCGGCAACATCCTCCGCGGATACGCGTCCCGTCGATAATTCCATCGATATCTGAGCGATATTGATACCGATCGCCGCGGTTCCCGTCAAAAGGATCAAGCCTATATCATGATAGAGAACCATCAATGACAGAAGCGGAAGCACATAGGTAAAAATCAGCGGCGTATGGCCTGTGAACATGACGTAGGTGTACATGATCAGATAACCGACCAAAACCATATAGCGCAGATAGAACCACGCCGGCCTCCAGTGATAGAGTATAAAGACGATAAGCGCCGGTACCAGGGTAGCCAATGAGAACCATAGGTAATACGACTCGGTACGATACCCTCGGAATACCTCGATCCCATAAGTTATCATAAGGACAACGACGATCACAATCCAGCCGTAAACCAATCCGGCATTCAGTTTCTCGTCACCCGGCCTGTCCTCTCTTTTTTCAAAATGAAACCGTTCGAACATATCCGTTTTCAGCCGACTTTCGTCGACTATCCCCTCTCTGTTTTCTATCTGTTATCAGATGTTTTCTTCTTTTTTTCTCGTAAATCTCTGAAAAATCCGCTCATCATCGTACGGCATTCCTCTTCGCACACACCGTCCGTCAGTGCAACCCGGTGATTGAAGCCTGCCACTTGGAACAGATCCAGTACCGAGCCGGCACATCCGGCCTTGGGATTCCTCGCGCCAAGCACCACACGCGGTATCCTGGCCTGCACGATCGCGCCCGCACACATCGGACACGGCTCCAGCGTCACATACAACGTACAGTCTTCCAATCGCCAGTCTCCTACCCGCTTCGATGCCTGTTCGATCGCAAAAATCTCCGCATGTGCAAGCACCCGCTTCTGATGATCCCTTCGGTTATATCCCTTCCCGATGATCTTTCCGTCGCGAACGATCACGCATCCGATCGGTGTTTCGTCTTTCCGATATGCCTTTTGGGCCAGTCGGATCGCTTCCAGCATAAATCGTTCATCGTCCATGACGCGACAAGCCTCCTCCGTATCTTGTGTATCAAAACGCTATCGGTACACGATGGTGTGTATCAATCGCATTTTGCCATGAATACGCAGATTTTCATATATATAATATACTCGATAATGCCAAAAAATACAACCATAAATTCGTTTTTTTCGCAAAAAATGTCACTTGAAAAATCAACCCTCACCCATTATAATAGAGTGATGGGTGTATCGATAAGACATCTCCTGTCGAATGGATATCCCGGATCGTATATTTTTTAGGAGGACATTTTTGATGAAAAAGATTATTCTGACCGGCGACCGCCCTACGGGACGGCTTCATGTCGGGCATTACGTGGGATCACTCAGACGTCGTGTGGAGCTGCAGAATTCCGGCGAGTACGACGAGATCCATATTATGATTGCGGACGCGCAGGCGCTGACGGACAACGCGGACAATCCGGAGAAGGTTCGTCAGAACATCTCCGAGGTGGCTCTTGACTACCTTTCCTGCGGGATTGACCCGGAGAAGACCAATCTCCTGGTGCAGTCCTACATCGCGGAGCTCACGGAGCTGACCTTCTACTACTCCAATCTTGTGACCGTATCGAGACTGCAGCGGAATCCTACCGTAAAGTCGGAGATCCAGATGCGTGGCTTTCACTCGAGTATTCCGGTTGGCTTTTTCACGTATCCGATCAGCCAGGCGGCCGATATCACTGCCTTCAAAGCCACAACCGTGCCGGTAGGCGAGGATCAGCTGCCGATGTTGGAACAGGCTCGCGAGATCGTAAGGAGCTTCAACTCCACTTATGACGAGGTTTTAGTCGAGCCGAAAGCGCTTCTTCCGGAGAACCAGGTCTGCTCAAGGCTTCCCGGTATCGACGGAAAGGCCAAGATGAGTAAATCTCTCGGCAACTGCATCTATCTTTCCGATGATCCGGAGGATATCCGCAAGAAAGTGATGAGCATGTTTACCGACCCGAATCATATCCGCGTCGAGGATCCGGGATCCCTTGAAGGCAATACCGTCTTCACCTACCTGGATGCTTTCTGCAAGGACGAACTGTTCGCCGAGCATCTGCCGGAGTATCAGAATCTGCAGGAAATGAAAGATCACTACACCAGAGGCGGCCTCGGTGATGTCAAAGTGAAAAAGTTCCTCTACCAGGTATTGATGGAGGAGTTGTCGCCGATCCAGGCTCGTCGCAAGGAGCTGGAAAAAGACGTTCCGGCCGTAATGGAGATATTAAGAAAGGGCAGCATCGCCGCCCGTGAGATCGCCGCCAACACCCTCTCCGAGGTGAAGGAAGCGATGAAGATTAACTACTGGAGCGAATAGAGACCAAGTCCAACGGACGACACGTGACCGTAGGTCACATGTCGGGCCTTATTCGCTTTCCTAACTCCGGACCCACACTCACCGCGATCACAATCTTGATCAGATCGCCCGGGATAAACGGGATGACACAGAGCATCAGCGCAGCGCCGACCGGCGTCCCGGTGGAAATGACAAACCAAACGGTTCCCAACAGATACAGCACCGCCGTCGCGACGATCATCCCAAGCCCCTCGAACACACGACGCATTATGATCTCGCGCTTACTATGAACATGACCCAACCCTGCTTCAGAAGTTCGTTCTGAGGCAGGTTTTTTTTCTTTTCTTCTCTCCACAAGTCCGATGAAAAGGCCTGCGATAAGAACCATCGGCAGATAACCGATCAGATAGCCGCCGGTCGGTCCCACAAGTTTTCCGAAACCACCCTGAAACCCGGTAAAGACCGGCATACCTGCCAGTCCGAGCAACAGATATAACAGGCACGCGACCGAAGCATAATTCACGCCGAGCACATAGATCGACACATACAATAAAAACGTCATCAGCGATATAGGTACCGGACCAATCGGAATCGAGGCCGGGCCGACGACGCAGAAAATAGCGGCCGCTAATGCCGTAAGGATCATTTTTACCAGATAACCGGAAGTTGCTGTTCGTTCTTTCATGGATGTATTCCCCTTTTCGGATTTATTTGGCCTACAACTCCCACGCCATCACCGGCGCGAAAAGCCATTGCTATCAGTGTAGCGTTTTTGTGTCGAGACGTCAAGTCTTTATCCACATTATGCACAAAAAAAACGTGTTACGTTGCTATTTGTCTACGAACGGCGGAAAAATCGCTACCAAAGGCACTTGAAACCGGCCTCCCCTCCGCGGTATAATAAGGGTACGTCGATTACACCAGGAAGGGAGGACTTACCAAGTCGGATATGTGAACAGAATCGAATATGTGAACCCCATCGACGATGCGGAAGATACATCACGGGAGCACCTTCTGCTATTACTATTTTCGAAGGGGGAGTGATAAATGGAACCGAGAATTCGATTTTTGGATCAACTGAACTATGCCATGTCGCACGGAATCGGGGTTGACGTCGAAGGTGAACCTGTTTCCAACCGAAAGCCGCAGGATGTGGTTAAGATCATGCAACGCGGAAGCTATATGGTAGATTACGAGAGTGATCTGCGGGGACATATCACCGCGATCCATATCAACAATGTTAATCGTGTAGTTTAATGGTCCGTGAAGAAACACTCGTACATTTCTTATCTATATGCAAAATGAGCCACCGGAGTTTTCGGTGGCTCATTACATATCTTAACCATCTGCTTTCATCAAAGTCTCGCGAGTTGAGCAAGCGCTTTATCCTTGATGATGATCTTGTAATGCTCATTAAAGTAATCCTGCGTCGCGTAGGTCACAGGCTCCTCCAAACCGTACTCGGAAATCGTTGAGCAAACGGAATGAAACGCATGCTTTCCGCTGCCACGGTTCAACAACAGATAATACTTCTTTCCTGCCGTGTCCTTCCAGATCGTGTTCTTGCCGGAATAGTTTCCGTTTACGCGGTGAGCCGCCTCAATGATCGGGTTGATCGAAACAAAGGAGAATACCTTGATCCGCTCATGGATGTTGTCCGCGCGCTTCTGCTTGGAAGGCTTCTTGTCCGAACCGGTTCCCTGCAGAGCCTCTGCCAACGGGATAAACTTCGCGTCCGTCTCGCTGTCGGCATCTTCTCCCGACTTGTCATATAACTGGTCAAGGCAATCCATCAGATTATCGAAGCTCGCCGGATTCATATCATCACTCTCCTCGAAGAACGTGTCGTTCTCCGAATCAATATCCAGCTCATCGTCATAGGCTTCCTCCGCGGGGATATTGAAGTTCGCGAACTTCTCGTCGAATTCCTGCGGGTTATCCACCTTCGTGATCACCAACACCAGCGATTCTCTTGATGTCGGTATGGCCTCAATCATAAGCGGGATATCCTCCGCCTCAAATCCGAAATCAATGTTCGCCTGCTCCATCATATCGCGGAAGAGTTCCTTCGCGCGCTCTGAGCCATAGGCCAGCTCGCTGATCTTCAGGTGTCTTTCGATCAGGTCCCGCTTGCTGAGTGTGCAGCGTATCTGGTTGTCGCTGATTCGTTCGATTCTCATAGGTCATACCTCCCTTCTGTCGTGTGGTTATATGAAGTATATCGGATAAATGTGGCAAAGTCAAGAGTATTCTTATTAATTTTTCTGCGCGAGCGCGGTCGGAGTCAACGAGCGTCAGCGCGGTCGGAGTCAACGAGCGTCAGCGCGGTCGGAGTTCTTCTTCTTCGACGCATCAGCGCGTCTCAGAAGAAAACTCCTGCCGCTGACGCATATCAGTCGCAAATCGCTCGCGCTTAAACTTTATAGAATTCAACAGTAATTGTCTCATCACCATTGAACATTGTTTTCAGGAAGCTGACGCTTTGGTTGTCGCCGGGAAGATCCGTCATATCTATCGTTCCGAGAATCGTCGAGTTTATGTTCGACGTATTCTGCGATGTCATCCGGAATACGCAAAGCAGATTGTCGTTAAACATAACCAGGCTGCCCGCGGGCCACCTCGGCTCGATTTTTTCATCTTCCTTCGTATACGTAGTAGGCAAAGTCACATAATACCGATCTACCGGGTTGTACGGTATCATAAACATCTGCAACGGCACCGTTGTTGACAGCGAATTGTAAAAACTCATGGCCGCTTTGCTCGACTGGTTAACCGCCACCTTATAATCATAGCCATTGGCTACAACCCTGATTCGCGGGCCCGAATAAACCGGAACCGGAGTTGGCGTCGGCGAGGTTGACGGCTTTGCCGAAGCACTTGCCGTTGGAGCGGGAGTTACGCCGGATGGTAATGGTGTCGGCGAAGTCGATGGTCCCGGTGTCCATCCCGACGGATGTGGTGTCGGCGTCATGCCGGATGGCAACGGTGTCGGTGTCCATCCTGACGGACGCGGCGTCATCGTCGGTGCCGGCGTCGCTGTCGGCGGAACGGTCGGAAGTGTCGAGCGTACGATCGTGACACTCACCGGTCCTGTTCCCAGCGCTTCTTTCAAACCGGACGGATTCGATATCCATCCCAGTCTCGTAAACGGATAACCGCTCGTGTGGTTTTCGTATGTCAATTCGTATCGGTTGTTACCGAACAACATAAAATCTCCGGCGACAAGCTCCGACGGTTTATACGGATCGCCCGGATAGTACAATTCCGAATCCGCTCCGACCTTAGTATTTTTATTCTGATCAACCAGATAGAGAACCTTCGGCAGATTGTCATACAGAAGACGTCCGCTCTCGTTATCGAGTATTGTCATCGGGAACTGCTTGGCATTGGTTCCGTTGATGATCAGTGCCGCCTGCAGTGAACTTCCCGCCGGCGCGGTCGGCGTCGCCCCACTCGGAAGTGGTGTCTCGGACGGAGTCGGTGAAGCCGAAGGATCCGTCACCTTGATCTTAACCCAGGAGGACTTGGTCTGCTTTTTCCTCCCTGACTGACAGGTTACCTTGACCTTAATCTTTACCGTTCCGGTCTTCTTCGTACGGATAAAGCCTTTTTTGGATATCGTCGCCACAGCCTTCTTACCGGAGGTGTACTTGATGGTCGTCTTGCCAAATGTATGATTCAGCTTGACACTAAGCTGGCGATTCTTACCTTTTACCAGCGAATATGTCTTCTTCGTTACTTTTTTATTGGCAAGCACAAGCTTGATGGTGATTCCCGAAGCCGCGCGCGTCCGCACGACAACCGGCGGCAAAAGGCCGATCATCAGGCACAGGCAAAGCCATATGGCGATTCGTTGCTTCATTCTACTCATACTAAACTACCCTCCACACCAGGCACAATGTGCGCGCGAAAAATCAGCATATCAGTGTGATTTTTCACACTATTCTCCATGAACTTCCTTTTCCTTCTTGCTTTTCTCTATACTACGAGCCTTCTCGCGGATAAATTCATTGATCTTACTTACCATCTCATCGGCGTCCAGCCCATGTACGCCGACCGCCTCCTCAAGCGTCTCACCGGCCGATGCCGGGCATCCGACACAATGCATCCCACTCGCCATCAGGATCGGCGCGATGGTCATATCCATCTCAAGAATCTCACCGATCAGCATATCCTTTTTTACTTCCTTCACTTCCACGATCTCACACTTCCTCTCCATCCGGCTTCACAATAATTCGATCCGCTACGGCTTCCGAAACCGGATGCTTTTTGAAACACTATACCGCTTCCTTTTCGAACCAGTCCGTCAGCTCCTCGATCGGAACCGGCTTGGAGTACTTATAACCCTGCAGATATTTCGCGCACATACGGATGCATTTTTTCTCATCCTCTTCGGTTTCGACTCCCTCGTAAAGCAAGGAATAATCGAGTGCCGCAAACATCCCTGCCAGATGCGATACCATCTTCTCCGACTTCTCATCCTCTCCGCAGGCGATAACCAGCGAACGGTCAAACTTGATGATATCAAACGGCAGTTCCATGATACGCTCAAAGTTACTGTATCCCGTTCCGAAGTCATCCAGATAAAACTTGATCCCATCCTTACGGAGTTCATTGATACGTTCCTTCACGAATCGGAACTCACTCTCATTCTGCGACTCGGTAATCTCAATCGCGATTTTGTCATTCGGTATTCCCACATCCTTGATGATCCTCTTGATATCATCACAAAATGACGGTTCTCTCAACTCGCCTACAGAAAAATTCACGGATATACGCTGCACATGGTAGCCGCGCGCGAGCATTTTTTTGATATGAAGACAAGTCTTAAACAGGATGATCAAACTCAACATATGAATGAAATTGTATTCCTCTGCGATCGGGATGAACACATCCGGGAACACCATACCGGTCTCCGGAAGACGCATACGCATCAGCGCCTCCGCGGTATCGTACTTGCCGGTCGCGATATTGAGTACCGGCTGGCAGAAAACTTCGATACGCGGATCATTCAGGTTGCCCGTCTTCTTGATATCATCAAGCTGCGACAACACATAATTCATCCGATGGAAGTCAGCAAACTCCTGCTCACCGGCAATCATTACGGAGTTTATCTCCATCTTGCTCTCGACAAACTGAAGGAAACGGATGTAATCATGCTTGGCACTGATCCTCTCCTCCGTCGGAAGATAGACAATCTTGTAATCCAACTGAAACTTCTTGTATGCCTCATAAAAGTTTTCAAGCATCCGGCGACCGCCCTCGATATAGTCCGGATTCTTCTTCGTTGTTATGACGAGGGCCATACGACCGTTTGATATCTGGAAGAGCACTGCCCCTTTGAAAAATTCATGCGCGAATGCACGAACCAACTGCTGGATCTCAGGCGGATAGTGCTTTCCGGTCCCTTCAAATCCCGGCATATACAAACACATCAGATACCGCTCCTCGTGACGTCTGTTTGCGTAGGTGATCATATCCTCAAACGCATCGACATTTACCGAGCCGATCTCAATGTTGTACGGATTTGAATGGATCATATAGAACAGCGTAAGAATCGGGAACAAAAAGCATACACTTGTAAAAGACATCTGCCTGTGGCTTCCCTGTATTCCCATCATCGTGATTGATATTAAAAATGTTCCCATGATGCCATACAACAACTGACGAATGATGCGCCCCCGATAAACCAAAAGGAGCCAGGCAATGAGCACGAAGAAGTAGAAATACGAAACCACAAACAGGTAAATAAATCCCTCGTGTATTTCTCCGTCAGCCGTGATATAATACCCCAGTTTGGTAACGGTTCCGATAACATCATACAGCGTGAAAAACACAAGCCCCGCATGCGCTATCATGACGTAAACTTTTCCTTCCCGTTCATCGAGCTGAAGCGGAAACATGACATAACGCACATAGAGAAACAGGATCAACAGATATCCGAAATGCGTCAATCCACGTGTCAGGTATATCCAAATCGGCGCCACTTCCCCAAGCGAGTTGAGGAGAATATGATACATCATACTGGATATTGTCGTAACCATCAGAGAACCGATCATCGCCTGAAGGATACGATAGTTTTTGGTGTGAACATTGTATGCCACCTTCATCAGGACAAGCAGAACCAGACATAACCCCAACACGGAAACATCACCGACAGGTGTGTAATTCTCATAATATGTGATTGCTGTGCTTACCGGTTCCATAGCGCTACCTCACTCTCCGATAACCAGTGCTGCCCGTATCGCTTTCTCCCAACCCTTCAGCTTCTCACTTCGTTCCTCTTCACTGATCTGCGGTTCAAAACTCCTGTCTATCGACTGATTGGCCAGAATCTCCGCTTCATTTTTCCAATAACCGACCGCGAGTCCTGCCAGATACGCTGCTCCCACCGCCGTGCTCTCCAGCAACTTCGGCCTGACGACCTGTGTGTCAATGATATCCGCCTGCGCCTGCATCAAAAAATCATTCGCCGACGCACCACCATCCACCTTCAGTGAACGAATCTTTACGCCCGAATCCGCTTCCATCGCACGCGTCACATCGTGTGTCTGATATGCGATGGATTCCAATGTTGCCCGCACAATATGATACTTATTCACGCCACGCGTAAGACCGACGATCGTGCCTCTCGCATACTGGTTCCAATACGGAGCTCCGAGTCCCGTAAAGGCCGGTACCACATAGCAACCGTTGGTGTCCGGGTACTTCGTCGCCATATACTCGGTATCATCCGCCGCATCGATCAGACGAAGCTCGTCTCTGAGCCACTGGATCGATGCACCTGCGATAAAAATAGACCCTTCCAACGCGTAATATACCTTGCCACCCACACCCCACGCGATCGTGGTCACGAGGCCATTTTTCGAGAAAACCGGCTTCTCTCCCGTGTTCATCAGAAGGAAGCAACCGGTGCCGTAGGTATTCTTCGCATCTCCCTGTGTAAAGCAGGTCTGCCCGAACAGCGCCGCCTGCTGATCACCGGCGATCCCGGCGATACGGATGCGCCCGCCCAGATACTTCGGATCGGTCCGCCCGTACACCTCGCTGGACGGTCTCACCTCCGGCAGCATTTGCGCGGGGATATCCAGTTCGTGTAATATATCGTCATCCCACATCAGAGAGTTTATATTAAACATCATCGTGCGAGACGCGTTCGAATAATCAGTCACATGAACGCGACCTTTCGTCAGCTTCCAAATCAGCCATGTATCCACGGTTCCGAAGCAAAGTTCCCCGTGCTTTGCTCTGGTCCTCGCGCCATCGACATTGTCGAGGATCCACTTCAGCTTCGTCGCGGAGAAATACGCGTCGATCACAAGACCTGTCTTGGCACGGATCGTATCGATCAGTCCCTTTTCTTTCAGCTTGTCGCAGTACTCTGAAGTCCTACGGCACTGCCAGACGATCGCGTTGTAGATCGGCTCGCCGGTCTTGCTATCCCAGACGATGGTTGTCTCACGCTGGTTGGTGATACCGATTCCGGCGATATCATCCGCGGTCACCCCGGCCTTCGACATCGCCTCGACCATCACGCCGAGCATCGTCGACCAGATCTCATTGGCGTCATGTTCCACCCAGCCGGGGTGAGGAAAATACTGTGTAAACTCCTTCTGCGCCACGGAAACGATCCGTCCGTTTTTATCAAAGAGGATGCAACGGTTCGACGTCGTCCCGGCATCCAAAGCCATCATAAACTGTTTCTTTGCCATCTTATCCCTCATAGAGCTCCCGCACCTCATCGGTGTAAGTGCCGTCATTTTTATAGATCACCAGCGGCTTCTCCACCACCATGCCGGAGTTGCCTCCGCGTACGCCCTCGATCAGGACCATGTTCGGATCCTTGTCCGCGTGCGGGTAGACCATCCGCAGGCGCTTCGGCTCGAGTCCTTCTTCCACCATTCCGTGCAGGATCTCCGCCAATCGAAACGGCCGGTGTACCATGTAAAAATGTCCTCCCGAGACTAGCAAGCGCTTCGCCGCTTCGACCAGCTCTGCCAACGACAATCGCAGTTCATGTCTGGCGATCGCCTTGTGGTCGGTGGGATTGATCAGTCCGCCCGTCTCTGTCAGATAGGGCGGGTTGCAGGTAACCACCTGCGTGCTTGCCGCACCGTAGATCGCGACGGCTTCCTTCACATCTCCCTCTCGGATGAAAACTTTCTCCTCGAGGTGATTGTACCGAACCGAACGCGTCGCCATATCGGCGATATCCGCCTGGATCTCCAATCCGTCAAAGCGAGCTCCCTTCGTACGGGCACTGAGCAGGATCGGGATTACACCATTACCGGTGCACAGATCGATCACACGCTCACCTTCGCCGACCCTTGTGAAAGCGGAAAGCAGAACCGCGTCCATCCCAAAGCAAAACCAGTTCGGATTCTGGATCAGCCTAAGACCATCTCTTTGCAGATCATCGAGGCGTTCACCCTCGCGCAGCCACTCCGTCATCGGTCTCTCCTGTATAGCAAGGCCGGATCACTTCAGTCATCCAGCTTTGACTTTCCATCATTTTTTTCCATCTGCTCGAGCTTCTCAAGATCGGAATCATGCTTACCCTTGCCACCACGATTCTTGTCACGGTTCTTATCACGGCTCCGTCCCTTGAACTTAAGCTCCTTCACATCGTAATCACGAACTTCCTTTTCTTCCTTGTCAAGTTCAACGATCACGCGAACACGCTGCTTGAGGACACTGACACTCTGCACCTCACCCTTCAGCCCCTCCGGCGTCTTCACATACTCGCCGACATTCGGAAGGTGAGAATTGAGTTCCTCATAAGCGAGCTCCTCATTTTTCAGACAACACATCAGGCGCCCGCACACACCGGAAATCTTGCTCGGATTGAGTGAAAGACTCTGCTCCTTCGCCATCTTGATCGACACCGGCGCGAACTCCGAGAGATAGCTGTTGCAGCAGAGTTCCCTGCCGCAGATGCCGATACCGCCGCAGATCTTCGTCTCGTCACGAACACCGATCTGCCTGAGCTCGATACGGGTACGAAAAACACCGGCCAGGTCCTTCACCAGCTCGCGGAAGTCGACACGTCCGTCCGCCGTAAAATAAAACAATAGTTTGTTGCGGTCAAACGTGTACTCCGCGCCGATCAGCTTCATCTCCAGCCCATGACGGGCGATCTTCGTCTTGCAGATATCGAAGGCTTCCTTCTCCTTCTCGCGGTTATTTTTATCCGTCTCCTCGTCCTTTTCGTTGGCGATACGGACGATCTTTTTGATATTGCCACCGAGCTTCTCCTCAGCCATCTCGGTATTTGGGAGGATCACGGTACCGATCTCCGTCCCCTTCGCGGTCGCCACGATGACACGCTGACCGCGTGCGAGCTGTTCGCGGCCGGGATCAAAATAGTAAACCCGTCCCGCCTGTCTGAATCTCACACCTACAACTGTTCTCATCTGTTTTTACCTCATTCCTTCATCGTTGCAAACATCAGCTCCATGGTGATGTCTACGTTGACATTTGCCTTCAGGCGCACCTTCGCGCGGTCAAATGCCTGTATGATATCTTCGATCTTTTCATAACTTCGATGCTGCGCTTCCATCGCGATCGCCTGTGACTCATTCTGAAAAATCAACTGATTGATGTTTTTCGTTGCTTTAAAAATGAGCACATCGCGATACCACAGCATCATCAGATCGATATAATCTCTGAACTCTTCCCGCTTCGCGCCGAGACTTTTGGCGGTCTCCACCATGTCCGTCACATCGATGCGGTCGACATTTTTCAGGATCTCGATGATCTTATTTTTACGCTTTACGAACTCATCCGACGCGTCGGCGTAGCGGATTGCCTTACCGATATTGCCCTGCGCGAACGCGGCGCTCTCCTTCGCGATGTAGTCCGGCGTCCCGCACTGTGTCCGCAAAAACTCCTCGACCGTGCCGGTGGACAGCGGGTAAAACTCCATCGTCAGACAGCGCGACTGGATCGTCGGCAGAAGTTCGGAAATATTGCTCGTCAAAAGCAATATCACCGCGTACTCCGGCGGCTCCTCCAATGTCTTCAGAAGGGCGTTCTGCGTCGCCTCGTTCAGCCGTTCCGCTTCCTGGATGATGTAGATCTTGTACGGGCTGGAGTAGGGACGGATATCGATCGTCCCGATCACCTGCTCACGGATCTCCGCGATGGAATAATCCGTTCCCGCGTGTGTTACCCAGATCACATCCGGCGCGTTGCCCGACTCGATCTGACGGCAGGCGATACACTCCTTACACGGCTTCTCATGCCCCTTATCATCCTGACACTGAAGACCGGCGGCAAAGGTCTTTGCCATCGTCTCCTTGCCGACACCGATATCCCCGTCAAAAATGTAAGCATGGAAGGGATTCTTTTTCTTGATGGCCTCTATGAGATGATCCTTGATCTCCTCGTGGCCGACTATCTCTGAAAATGAAAACATAGCTCCTCCTTTGATGGTGCAGCGATCCTTTTCACTTTTTTCAGGTTACAATATCCAACAACAGGCCCCGGATCTCATCGACCTTATCCAGTATGGTTATCGCGTCTTTCTCGTCTTTGAGCAGTTCCCCGGCCAGTTCGTCGAGCGCCGCATCCACACGCTTGATCATACCGTAGACACGATGGCGGCCGCGACGGTCAAGAAAGTTCTCTCTGGAAAACTTATGAGATCGGTTGACCACTTCGTTCAAAAATTCCTTGATCAGGGCACGATAGTGTTTCATATCGCGAATGTCCATGTGCTTGCCAAGCTTCTTCCCCTGCTGGGTGATCTCTTTCATCATCCCGTCCAGGCGCTCCGCCAGGCCGTCTTCCTCAATCTTGGACATCAGCGTGAACTTAAACTGTTCATCCGAATTCTGTACCTGCTTCGACTCCGCGGTCTGGTTAACCTGCTGCATCGAATCGATACGGATGTTGTCCATGCGATCACCTCCTCGTGCCTTTCGGGGGAATCCAAACACCCCTTGTGGATATCTAATCTATTATAGCATAAAAATTCCGTTCCCGCAAGTCAAACCGCGTCTTCGTCCCCTGCGAGAATCTGCTCGATCTGTCCAAGCGCTTCCGACAGATCCTGATTGCAAACCCGTCTCGTGATGCCGGCCTGCGAGAGTCGTTCCTCCGAGAAATCCTCGTCATCTGCCAGGTATCTCCGGCACACCTCGGCGATACACGGTGTCTCTTCTTTTTTCTCGCGGCCGAGCGCCCGCTCGATACGGGTCACATCACTCACCTCGATATAGATCGGGACCACCCGGTCAGCACCAAAGTAATCGCGGATCTGTTCGTACCCCTCGAGCGTCGTGATCATAATATGGTTCTCATCACCGGCAAGCTGCTCGTCCTCTGCCGTGAAGTAATACCAGTCCCCGCGCATCGTATGATAGCAGCGGCTCTCAATGATCTTTTTATCCTTCTCCATGTCACGCATCGTTTCTTCATCAACAAAGCGGTATTCTTCGCCCTCTTTTTCTCCCTCACGGATCGGGCGTGTCGTATACGGGATCACCGGCAGAAGTTCCGGATGACGTTCCCGGATGCGGACGTAGAGCGTATCCTTTCCGGTAGCGCTTTTCCCCATGACAATGTATAGTTTTCCGTTCATACTGTTCCTCTATCCCGGGCCAAAGCAGCCCTTCTTCCTGTATCTTAAGTTGCTCCAAGATCATGTCATCATCAGCGATGCCAGACGTTTCAGCGTCTCCGGCATATCCGTAGGCGCGGTCATCAGGATCACATGTCCTTCCTCGACTCGCTCCGGCTCGATCCGCTGCCCCAAAAGCTGACCGGCCAGTGTCGGCCCGTCACCGAGCAGGATGAGCTTCGAGGGGTCTCTGCCTTCCGGCGGAAGCATCGGAATCCCCGGCGTATGCGTACCGTCCGCACGGTGGCGTGTCTTCTCAGCGGCTTCATATATCTTTCGAAGCCCCTTATCGTACTCCCGAAAGGCCGGTATTCCCTGCCTTTCCTGCCAGGTCAGGCATTGGTCGATCGACGCCATCAAAACATAGGACGGCGAGCTGGTGATAAACATATCGTGCCGGTTCATCACCGTTTCCTCGCTTACCCGGTCCGTCATGCGGTGCAGTACCGCCGTCTGCGTCAGAGCGGGGAGTGTTTTGTGAAGACTCTCCACGACGAAATCAGCCCCCAGCATCGTGGCCGGCTTCGGCCATGTGAGCGTCAGTCCCGCGGTGTGTGCCGCCAGTGTCAGATGCGCTCCGTGCGCCTCATCTACGATCAGGATCGTTCCGTAATGATGAACGATATCCGCGATCGCCTCCACATCACTGATTACTCCCTCATAGGTCGGAGAGGTGATGACCATAGCAGCCGGTGTTCGTCCGGCACTCGCCAGATGTTTGAACAGATCCTCCACGTCCTCCGGCCGGATTGGTCCCGGGATACGGGTTTCTTCATCGATATCCGGTCGCACGATCCGCACGGATTTGAGTCCGAGAAGTTCTACGGCATGCGGTACCGAACGATGGCAGTTGGCATCCGTCACGATCACGTCACCACGCTGACAGGAAGACGCGATGGCAATCATGTTGCCGGAGGTGGAACCGTTAACCAGAAGGTAGGTTCCCCGTGTCTCGTAATACTGACGGAAGCGTTCCATCAGATCGCGGATCACGCCGGTGGGATGATGCAGATCGTCCATGCCCTCAACCTCAGTGATGTCGATCGCGTAGGGGTTTTCCATGCGAAAGGCGGGGTTGCGTTTGTGGCCGGGCATGTGAAGCGGCGTCATTCCGCGCATGATGTATTGTTGCAGGGATTGATATAAAGTCATGAGCGTTTCTCCCGAACGATGTAAGGCACAACCGCGTGGAGCGCAGTCAGAGCTTTTCTTCCTCGTCACCCTATAAAGGTTCCTCGGAAGAAAACTCTTGCCGCTCCACGCTGATTGGTTTACGACAATTACGATATAAACACTGATAAAACTAGTTCTATCTGTTTCTTTCTTGCTTCTTTCTGCGGTTTGTATTACTTAACTTGCTTAAATACCGTGTAACAACCAAACGAAACCATAATGGTAAATAATACGCCGGCGGCTAACATGATCAGTGCGTAGTCCGCCGCCAAACCTGCCTGGAGGATGGCGAGGGGGAAGATGAGGAGAGCCTGGAGGAAGACGGTCAGGGGGATGAGACCTTCCGTGCGTTTTTCATACCAGGCAAGATCCTGTTTTTCTTTGGTCTTGATATGGGACAGTTTTTGTTTGGACAGGATGTCTTTCGTCTTGTGCATCGCCATGTAGATCAGGACGCCTAAGGCTATCTGAAGAATCATGATCAGCAGATGAAAAACACCTTCCGACACGATCTCCCCGATCGGACGCTCTGCAAGCGCGGTCACTGCCTTCTGCTGCGCTTCGCGGTTCGCAGGATCCGTAATCGCGTTCAGGTATTTTTCCAGACCGTCATTATTGATCGTCAATGCCACTGAAAGATACGTCATCGAGGACACGCCGCCGTAGGCGATCGCATACAGACCGCCCTTTCCGATCAGCATTAAAAATGCGTTCTCACGGCCGGCTCTTCCCTCCATTCCGTAGCGGAACAGAATCCAGGTTGAGAGCGTCATCAGAATCGCGCTGACGATTGCCACGTATAACGCGGTATAGACCGGGTGAATCGAGGGATTGACATATTCGCCGAGTCCCAGCATCACCACAAAAAACATGTCAATGAGATACTTTCCCCCGACCACCAGAAGAGCCCCCAGGCACCCGACGAAAAACGAGGCAAGCTTCGGCTTTTTGCTCATGTAGTAACGAACGAAAAGAAGGATTGGAACCAGAACACACAGCGAAAGCATCACAATAAATGTCGTGATATACTCGCTGGAAAACACTATATTTGTCATACTATCCACCATTCCGGAGCGTAGCGACGGAGTGGCGACGAGAACATCATAGGAACTGTTTACAGTTCCTTGTTCTCAGTCTGCCATCAGTGGCTATTTGTGACGCTCCGGCACAAATAGCCGTGTGAAAAATCAGCATATCCGTGTGATTTTTCACACTATACTCCTGTTTTTATGTCTCTATAACGACAACACGAGGCGTCCTTGACAGGGCGCCCCATGCACATTTTTCATTCAACCATCAGAAGCTGTACTTCCACTTTACTTCACCGAACCGGTTCAGATATTCCTGAAGACGCCCTGTACGGATCGCCTCCATCAGACGTCCGAATTCGCCGGAAACAACAAACCAGACCAGATAGATCACCGCAAGTGATATACCGACGATTCCGAGAATCAGACCGGCTGTTGTAAGACCGTTCGATCCGTTTTTCTTACGATCCGATATCGCTACACAGATGGCCGCGATGCCGCATCCCACACCGAGAATAATCGTGCAACAGCACACGACGGAAACGATTCCGAGAATCAGCGATACGATCGCACCGGCCGATGTCGGATTAACCTGATTTCCCTGCGCTACGTAAGCTGCCTGCGGTCCCGGCGTCCCATACGGCATACCCGGTCCGGGCTGTCCTTGCGTGCCCGCCGCAGCCTGCCGGGCCTGCTGCTGTGTCGATCCTTCCGCAGCCTGCTGCGCCTGTGACTGTGTCGCGTCTCCCACGATCTGCCGGGCCTGTGCCGTCGTGTCGGCCGACGTCTCCTGCTCCGCAGCCTCCTGAACCGGCGTTTCCACGATCGGAGTTTCATTCTGTACCGATTCCGGTTGGATGGTTTCCTCTACCGGAACTATCGGAAGACCACAGTTTCTGCAAAACTTGGCCTTATCTTCATTTTGCGTTCCACATTCCCTACAAAACATGTCTTTCTCCTTTCATCCGAGGTGCATATCGCACGCCCATGATTAACTATTCTATCGGTTTTGTCGGGTATTGTCAAGAATGTCTTTACATTTCCCGATCCATGATGTATAATGAACGACGTTGTGAGTGCGACGGCCGATCCGTCGGACGAAATCATATTGAAAAAGGAGAGAGAAAAAATGAGACAGATTCAACAGAGAAACATCGGATTATGCATCGTGTTATCCATCGTTACCATCGGCATCTATGGCCTTTACTGGCTGTATTGCATCGTCGAGGATGTGAACACTCTTCTTGAGGCACCGAACGCCACTTCAGGCGGTATGGTCGTTCTGCTGTCGATCGTAACCTTCAGTATCTATATGATGTACTGGATGTATATCACCGGTCAGGCACTGGATAACTACATCGTAACCAAGGAGAACGGACAGAACGGAAGCCGCAACGTCCTGTATCTGGTCCTTGCGATCGTAGGACTCGGCATCGTAGACTGGGCGCTCATCCAGAATGACCTCAACCAGCGTGCAACGGTTATGAACGCGTAACGCGAAAATGAGTGAGCTGCGAACGCACAACTGTGATGCGTAATGTCCCAATAAGCAGAATCACACCAAATCAGAATTACATCAAACGCCAGCCGGAATGATATTTATTCTTTACGGTCTGGCGTTGTTTTTTACCCCAGCCGAGCGGGTAACCGTCGACACAGATAAGAACATGGCCATCGGCGACAGCAGAACCCTTCTGCGACGCGCCCTCCTCCGCAACCATATCATCATCGGTCAGCACGATGGTTTCTCCCTTGAGATAGCGCAGGATACGATCATCCTCCGTCGGTAAGTTTATCGTGTTTTTATAGTCCTCCGAACGTAGCGCCATCGCCAATGCCTGGCTCGGTTCAAATCTCTTTTTTTTGCATTCTCCCAGAAACAGACCGTTTCGTAAAAACCGAAGTCCCTTTACCGGGGGAAGCCCCTCCACATCATAATAAAGCATCCCGTCATGAGACTCGATGCGGGACTCATCAAGAGGCAGCCGAAGTTCGGAAGCAAAGCTGTCCCATGACTCCCTATCCTCTCCTGACAGGCAATTCTTTTTCCCGGATGCCCCTGCATTTTTATTCTTTTTTTTTCGATTGTTATTCGATTTCTCATACGACGGATCCGTCTCATCACCGGCGGAATTATTTGACGTTTCCATCGGCTTATCCGCCTTGTGAAACAACGCCAGGAAGTGTCCCTCTCCGTCCATTCTATGCGGAAAAATACGCACGCATTTTTTCAACTCTTCACAGCCATCCGGTACGACATCCGATCGTCCCGGTGCAAACCCCTCATATCCTTCCATATCAACCAGAGATATCGACGGATCCATGGAAAGAATCTTCATGACCGTGCCCTCGTCCTCCATCGGCGAAAACGTGCAGGTGGAATATAAAAGGTATCCGCCCGAAGCCAGCATCGGCAGTGCGTGTCGCACGATATCTTCCTGCATCGCGGCATACTGCGCAGGCGAATCCTCATTCCAGGATTTGACCATCGACGGATCCTTGCGAAACATCCCCTCTCCCGAGCACGGCGCGTCAATCAAAATCTTATCAAAAAAAGCCGGAAAAAAAGTCGCCAGTTTTTCCGGGTACTCCGTCGTAATCAGTGAATTTTTAACGCCAAATAATTCGATATTTTTCTGCAGAGCTTTCGCGCGCTTCGCACTGATATCATTCGCAACCAAAAAGCCCTCGCCTCCAAGTTTCGCAGCCAGTTCTGTCGACTTCCCCCCCGGCGCGGCGCACAGATCAAGCACGCGGTCTCCCGGCTCTACGGGAAGCCTTGAGGCAGGTGTCATCGCCGACGGGTCCTGAAGGTAATATAAACCGGCAAAGTAATAAGGATGCTTCGCCGGTTGATATGTCTCCCCATCATAAAAAAAACCATTGGGAATATAGGGTATTTTTTTAACGGGGAACGGTGCTATTTTTTCGAATTCTTTCACGGATATTTTTGCCGTGTTGACACGCAGGCCATACAACCGCGGTGCGTCCATCGACCGCAGATAATCCGCGTACTCTTCACCCAGAAGAGCCTGCATTTTTAATTGATAACTTTCCGGTAATATCATATCAAAACCTTTGACAAGAACTCTTTCAATCTCGGGTCGTGCGGATCCTCGAAGAACTCCTTCGGCGGACGATCTTCCTTGATCACACCCTCATCGATAAAAATAACCCGATTTGCAACTTCTTTCGCAAACCCCATCTCATGTGTTACAATGATCATCGTCATACCGTCATCGGCAAGTTCCTTCATCAGATCGAGTACCTCCCCGACCATCTCCGGATCAAGCGCCGAAGTCGGTTCATCAAAAAGAATCACATCCGGGTTCATCGCAAGTGCTCGGACGATCGCAACACGCTGCTTCTGACCGCCGGAAAGCGTAGACGGATAAGCTCCCGCGTACTCCTGCAAACCGATACGCTCCAGAAGTGCAAGTGCCTTGGTGTTTTCCTCCGCCACGATCATTTTTTTACTCTTATTCTTTTTATCCGAAGGGTCGTCACTTTCCGACGCCAACCCCTCCTTTGTATGCGTGCGCACATAGATCGGAGCAAGTGAGATATTCTGCAAAACCGTCTTATTATTAAAGAGGTTAAAATGCTGGAAAACCATCCCCATATGGCGACGATGAATGTTGATATCCACGCTCATGTCCGCGATATCAACACCGTTAAAAATAATCTGTCCGCCGTCCGGATCTTCCATACAGTTCAGGCATCGTAAAAATGTACTCTTACCCGAGCCGGACGGTCCGATAACAACGACAATGTCGCCCTTATCCACGTGAAGATTGATACCTTTCAATACAGGAACGCCTTCGAATTCTTTCTTCAGATCAATTACGTCTATCACTTTTTCTCAGGCTCCTTTCCATCACTTTGATCCCGATACTGATCAGGATGACAAGTACGATATAGATTACCGCCATCACCAGATAAGGAACCATGAATTCATAACTGTTGGTACCGATATAGTTGAACGCCGTGTAGAGATCCGTCGCTCCGACAAAGCTGACCACGGAGGTGTCCTTGATCAGCATGATAAACTCGTTGCCAAGCGTCGGCAGGATGTTTTTCACAGCCTGTGGGATCACGATAATCCGCATCGTCGTGGCAAAGCTGAGGCCCACTGCGCGACCGGCTTCCATCTGGCCGGGGTCGACGGACATGATTCCGCTTCGCATGATCTCCGATACGTAGGCACCGCTGTTGAGACCGAATACCAGTATGGACACCGCGACGGACGTCATCTTCAAGCCCATCAGCGGAAGCAATACATAGTAAAAGATCAAAAGCTGTACCACAACCGGGGTACCGCGAAAGAGACCGACATAAAACGAACAAAAGCCGTTCAATATCCGCGGCAGCAGTTTATACTTCGGTACGACACGAACCGCCGCGATCAGCGTTCCGACCAGAATTCCGATCAGAAGGCCGCAGACGGCGATGATCAGGGTGTTTCGCAGGCCCTCGAGGACCTTGTCCGAGCCACCGTAGTTGACAAAAATGTCAACAAACTGATCCCATTTTTCTCCGAAATTACCCATTATTCCTCCTTGGCGCGAGTCTAACGGGCAGCTCGGATGCTTCGCATCCTCGCTGTCCGTTAGGCTCACCTGCACTCAGTACCATGTCCATCCACATGCAAGCATGTGGTGAACATGGTACCAAGTGCAGACTCGCGCTTTATACTCCCATCTTATTCAATGCGTCCGTAATGCACTTGGCCGGGGCTGAGTCGATGATGACATAATCCAGGTTGCCGTTGATCAGATCCTGGCAGGCAAGAGAGCCGTTCTTATACCCAACGCAGGTCACAGGAAGTTTCTCAAATCCGGCCTCGTCGTCTCCCTCACAATACATCTTACCGGTTGTACCATTCTGCACACCGATCTTTACTCTGCTGTCCTTGCCGGCCAGCGCCGCGTGTACGGCATCGGCATCCTTCATCGAATCAAACTCCGTATTGTCTCCCTTGACGATCAGACGCTGGGAGGCATTGTAATATGAATCCGTAAACGTTACATACTTCTTGCGGGACTCCTTGATCGTAAGTCCGGCCATCGCGATATCACACTTGTGCTGACCTACGGAAAGGCAGACAGCGTCGAAGTCCATGTTCGCGATCACAAGTTCCTTGCCAAGCTTCTCAGCGAACTTCTTGGCAATCTCCATATCGATTCCGAGGTATTTATCTCCCTTTGTGTACTCAAACGGCTCGAAACCGGCATTCGTCGCTACTACCAGCTGATCCTTGGACTCGTCCTCTGTTGCGCTCTCTACCGGTTCCGGCGTTCCGTCACCAAAGTAGTTGTTGCAGATGCGATCGAACTCACCGTTGGCCACGATCTCTTTGATGAAGTCGTTGGCCTGCTGGAGAAGCTCCGGCTGATCCTTGTCCACACCGAAAGCGTACTGCTCGCTGGACAGGTCTACATCGATCACCTTCAGGGCCTGATTTCCGGTGGTTTCCTCCGTCTGCGCGCTTCCGCCGCCAGCCGGCTTAGTGTCGGTATTCGTGTTGTTCGAATCACTTCCGCAACCGGCCAACACCGTCATGCTCATCACGAGCGTAAGTATAAGTGCTACTGTCTTTTTCATTACTTTGTTCCTCCTTTTTTTCACATGTTTCTTATTATACTCAAAACGGTTTCCAAATGCAAGCATTTTTGTCATGCCTGATTCAGTCCGATTCAGCCCGGTTTATCCTATTGGTTTAACCTCATGACGGCCTCGCCCCGTCTGACCTCGCCCTGCAGTTTTTCGATATCCGAATACACGCCCGTCCCGGACACCACAACAGGTGTCACGGTCTCATAGCCGGCATTTTTCACGCCCTCCAGATCAACCTCAACGATGAGATCTCCCTTTTTCACCTCGTCTCCCTGCTCGGCATGAAGTGTGAAGAACTGTCCGTCAAGCTTCACGGTATCGATTCCGATATGGACGAAAAGCTCAACTCCGTCCGGACCGGCAATTCCGTACGCGTGACCGGTCGGGAACAGCATCGCCAATTCGCCGTCACAGGGCGCATAGAACCTTCCATCCTCCGGAATAACGGCAACTCCCGGTCCTGTCACCTCTTCCGAAAACACCGGGTCATCCACTTCCCGGATCGGGATGATCGTACCGTTTACGGGAGATCCGATCTCAAAAATATCCGCATTCTGCTCGCCCGCAGGCAGCGCCTTCTCTTCTCCGGACGCATCTGCTTCCATCTCAATACTATCCGCTTCCCCGGATTCATCGCCGTAGACCTCGGCAATACGTTTTTCATCAATACCAAAGAACCATGTCGCGACGAAACCGCCGGCATAGGCACAAAGCATGGAAATGATAAACCATACTTCCTGACCGGGTTCAATGATAAGCGCTCCGAAAAATCCGGACACGCCCTGCGATACTGCTCCCAGATGGAATAGAGAAGCCACCGCACCTCCGACTCCGGCACCGATACACGACGTGACAAAGCTCCGACCGAGCGGCAGCGTAACACCGTACATCAGCGGTTCCGCCACACCGAGCATTCCGACCGGAATACCATCACGAATGATCTTTTTCAGTTTTTTATTCTTCGTCTTAAGATAGATGGCAAGCCCGGCACCCACCTGACCGCCTCCCGCCATCATCAGGATCGGAAGCAGGTGATTGATCCCGCCTGTGATTCCGGCCGGGTCACTGAGCATAACATGGATGGGCGTCAACGCCTGATGGAGTCCCACGGATACCAATGGCAGGAATAAGGCCGCCAGTAAAAATCCTCCCGGTGCCCCGAGATGCGAATAGATAAAGTCCAACGCAATATACAATCCCTTGGAAAGAACGGCACTGAGCGGCTGAATAACCACCACCAAAGCAAAGACACCGATCACAACCACAAGCAACGGACTTATGAACGTGTCTATGACACCCGGCATCCGCTTTCGTATCTTTTTTTCCAGAAACGCGAACAATGCACCCGCGATAACCGCTGCCACGATTCCGCCACTCGCAGGATTAAAAGGCTCATTCGTCATGGGCAGAACTATCGGCTCATCTCCGAAAAGCTGAAGCAGAGGCATGCCGGAATTGGCAACACAAACAGCCCCCGCGAGTCCTCCCAGGATTGGTGTTCCGCCGAACTCCTTGGCTGCGTTGTATCCCACAAAAATAGGAAGATACGTGAACACCGCCCATCCGATCGTACGGATCGATTCGTACCACCAGAGTCCGCTCCAGGCGTCACCGTTGGCGACATTGATGGCATTGGTGATCCCGTTAATCATGCCGGCCGCTATGATACCGGCCAGGAGCGGAACAAAAATATTAGCGATATGCTTTAAGAAAGCTTGAACCGGTTGTTTTTTCTCTTTTGTTTTTCCGCTGTCCGATTCCAGGAGTCCCCTGAACGACTGAAGAACTTTGTTTACCGTACCCGGCCCGAATACAACCTGCACGGTTTCCGCGTTGACGACACCCATGACACCTTCGACATTTTTGATCGCGTCGATGTCGACCTTTTCGATGTCACGGACACTGACGCGGAGCCTTGTCATACACGCCTCGGCACGAATGATATTCTTCTCTCCGCCCATGTGCCCGATGAGCTCTCTGCTTATAGCAACCGTATCCACCGTGGTACCTCCCTCATTCCATGTAACTCATAAACCGATTGCCGTTTTTCCTGAAGAATCTTTCAAAAACCTTCCGGCTGACGGTACGTTTCCCTACATCCGGATCATAGATTGTCAAGCCTTTTAACGTATACCCTCCGATTACAACACCTTTATTATCATACGTCATCGCGATAACCGGTTTATTGTTGCTGACAAAATAGATCACCTGCTCCAACGTACATCCCTTCAGGTTCAGCGGCTGATCGATATACTCCTCCATCATCTCATACGGCGTTTTCTTCGATGTCGTCAGCGTCTGCGGATCGATATCCTTCTCCGATACCTGACTAAGTTCCATCGCTACGCAGGCGGCCAGATTCGATACTCCCTTCCCGCTCTTGATGATGGAAAGGTCTCCCAGGTTGTTCTGATTGAAGGCGCCGCTTCTCTCCCATACCACCTTGTGGTCGCCGGATATTACCACACCCATCTGCTTATCTGCCTCGCGGATTGCCTTGCGTACATCCTCAAAGGACTTGGTAATACGTCCGAATGCCGATACGTAATAATTTATCACCTTCGGCTGTTCCAAACGGAGCATCCTGTTATTGGTCTTAACCGATTCCCCGGCCTGCGTCAGACGGATCTTTCCGGGCATCGTAAAGGTCGACGGAAATTTCACATACCACTCCGTCAACGACTTATTCGTCAACCTCGAGGTATAGGAAAACTTCGACGCCTTGATCGAGGAACGGTTCAAAATGGAGTCCTCGCCCGCATTTTTATACCCGTCCCCTGTCTTGCGACACAGGGTGATATTCACGACATTTCCGGAACCGACAGCATCCCTTACGTAGACGCCTTCCTTGTCATAGGTCTTTACCACCTTGCCGGATGTATCGCAGATCAAAAGCTTATAACAGGGGATGACGCGCGTGCCGTCCGACTGTTTTTTGATGTCATTTTTGCGCACAAATCCGTACACCACATTACTCTCGATGGTGCCGAGCAGGCGGATGTACTCATCTTCCGACGGCGTACGTATCTCCTGGTGCGCGTCGTTCTCGAGATTGTAGATCGTGATACTCTCCCCGTATCCTTTTGACAACGAGGAAGACCATACATAACAGTTGGAATTTTCCATCGTTCTAAAGGAGATATCCTTGACATTTTTCTGAAGGATCTCCAGGCGCTGTCCGGAAATATTATAGGCATACACCGTATTTGCCACCGTGAAATAAAACACATCGCGGGGTGAAACATAACTGTAGTTTTCAAAGTCAATCGCCATCTGCCGGTAGGTTGTCTCCATCGGAAGTGTCACGAGTTCTTCGATGGTTCCGTCCTTTTTGTAACGATACAGGATGATCGCGACATCGCCCTCGTAGGCTCCTCGCGGCTGATAACCATAGACACAGAAAAACAGCGAATCCTCTTCATCCACCGCCACCAGACGAATGTCGTTTTCATTATACGCGCGTTGCAGATAGTCCGCGTCCTCACTGTGGATCGAGTAGAGTTTGTGCATCGTATTCTGTGCCATATCATAGAAATACAACACACCGCCACGGGAAAAATACAAGCCCTTATTGTCCCCCGTCGGAAGTAACTTATCCGTCGTCTTGGACGTGATACCGAGTTTTAACTGGGAGCTGGATACACTCGCGACACCGGTATCAAACTCCGCCTCCATCGTGCGCTCGAAGTTCAAAAGATAATCCTGTCCGCCCGCGTGGCGCACACGGTAATACTCCTTGATCTGATAATTCTCCGTTCCGGAATTGGTATTCGCGCGGATAAAATAATTGTACTGCACAGCGGCAGTTTCCATATTGTATTCCTTGATCGTGATGTATTCATCGGATATGATCTTCGGAGCCATCCCCGCCCACGTGATCAGGTCGGAACTGGAATTGATGGTTACCCTTGCCAGCGTTGAATTCCGGTTATTTTCATCCGGCTCAAGATAGCGGGCCACATCCTCGATCTTACTTTTCTGGAATGTATTTTTATGGAATTCGCGGATAAATGACAACTTGCTGTCGATACCGGAATCCTCCAGGTAATACTTGATGCGCGTGTAGTAATGAACCTCTCGTCCGTCGTTCATAACACCGCTGATATCCAGGATATACTCAGTCGAAGTCGCCATCGCGTAAGACAAGTTAAGCTTCACCTCTTTCTGATCTGAGGTAAAGCCCTTGACAGATTGTGTATCGTAGATTTCACCGCTCTCTTTATCGATAATATGGTATGTAAGCTCGGTCAGATAGCTCTTCCCTCCGTGAATATGAAGCGTCAGAGATTTGCTCTGATCGAGCGGCGTCATCGACTCACGGATCACATTCGACTCAAGCGGTGCAGCATACCCGTAAAGCGGATTGATCTTGTGTCCCTGTGTCTCCAGCATCAGCACCGGAAACGTCTCCTTCTCCAGCGACATCTGCTCACCGGATACCTCATAATTGGTCTTCATCTGCTGTCCGAAAAACCACAGCGCACCAACGAATATTAATATCAATCCAACCGCTTTATATATATACTTTGCCATACAGAATCACCCTTGCGTAAATGCCAGTTTCTCAAACTCTCTCACCGACAACGGCTTGAAAAATACATACCCCTGGATCAGGTCACAGTTCATATCACGCAGAAACTCTACCTGCTCTCCGATCTCCACACCCTCGGATACCGTCTTCAGATCCAAAGCCTGCGCCAGACGGATCACGCTTCGGATGACATCCTTACCACGCGCGTCGTCCTCGCTGCTTTTGAAAAATACCCGGTCCAGCTTCAGTGTATCTACCTTAACATCCTTCAGCATATTCAACGAAGAATATCCGCTTCCGAAATCATCGATCGAGCAGGTCATGCCACACGCGTGGATCCGGCTCACGAGATCATTCAGCGATTCCAGATCGTTGTAGAACAGAGATTCCGTCAACTCGATCTCGATCGAGCCTTCCGGTATTTCATACTTGTGATAGATTGCCTCATAATACTCAAAAAACTCCGGTACTTCGAAGTGACACCGTGAAAGATTGACGGAAACCGTGATTGGCCGGTACCCTTTTTTATGCCATTCATCGATCATTTCACATACTTTTTCAAACATAAAAATGTCGATATTAATAACGAATCCGTTGTGCTCAAATAACGGAATAAATTCGTTCGGATAGATCATTCCTTCATCCGGATCGATCCACCTTATCAGCGCTTCCGCGCCGGCAATACGATCCGTTACCAGATCCACCTTCGGCTGAAGGAACGGAACAAAGTGACCGTTTTTCATCGCCTGATGCATCTTCTGCTCCAGCTCACGATCGCGATTCATCCTCTGACGATCCTTCTCGTCATAGATTCCGAGCGGTACACGGTAGTTGTTAAATGAGATATTTTTACGCCCGAGATTGGCTCTCTCGAGCATCGCGCCCACGTCGATATCTTCAGACTCATCGAGAACATAGACACCGTAAAACATCACGATGCCGTACGGAACACCGGACCTGTCAGAAAGCTCCGCAAAGCGGTCCGAGATCCTCTCCAATCTCTCATCGAGTTTGGCGATCGAGTGGAAATGCATCAAAATACCGAAGTTGTCTGCCATCAGGCGTCCGGAAACCTCGTCCCAGTTCAACTCCGCATCAATAATTGTTTGGATTTTCTTCAGGATTTTGTCGCCTTCATCATCGCCGTAGGAATCGTTGATCAATTTGAAACGGTCGATATTGGCGTGAACCATAACATATCTGTGGTTACTTGAAAGAATGTTTTTCGCGATACGTTCAAACTGCTTTCTGTTGTTACCTCCCGTTACATCATCGCGTCCGAGCTGCCTGTATATGATCACGTACTTGGCAAAAATAACACCGATAAAAAACACCGCAACCGCAACATATCCGGCAATCTTGACGGACATTGCCATAGGCTCCAACCAGTTGTGAAGTAGCAGAAAAAATACCACAGCCACAACCAGATCCACTGCGATCATAAACGCGATCATTTTTATCTTGGATAACAACAGTTTCATGAATGCTTTTCCCCTCTAGCATCAATAATACGGATTGATCAGGCGCTTCTCAAATTCCTCTCTGGAAAGCGGCCTGTCGAATAAAAATCCCTGCGCCATTGTACAGCCGACGCGCTTGAGAAACTCGACCTGCTCCTCGGTCTCGACACCCTCACAGATTACCTTTCGATCGAGATCGTGGATCATGCGGACGATGTTTTCGACCATACGCTCCTCTTTCGCATCGTTCTCATCACGAAGGAAAGTACGATCAAGCTTGATCACATCCATATCAATATCTCTCAGAAGCGAGAGAGAAGAATACCCGGTTCCGAAGTCGTCCATTGAAGTATGGATACCGGCCTCGCGCATCTCCGACACAAAATACTTCATCGCGTCGAGATCCTCGTAACCGGAAGACTCCGTCAGCTCCGCCTCCAGATAATACGGATCGGCGCCATGTTTATTTACCACTGCCAGCACATCGTCTACAAACTGCTTATTGTGCAGATGCAATTTGGAAAAATTCGATGACACGCGTACCGGCTGAATGCCTCTGCGCTGCCAGTCACCGATGTCCCGACACACTTTATCAAATACATAAAAATCCAGTTCCTGGACCTTACCGTCATTCTCCAATACCGGAATAAATGAGTTCGGCGGTACCAGCTCGCCGTTGCGGATCCAGCGCACAAGCGCCTCGCAACCACAGAGCGTACGCGTCTTCAGATTGACCTTCGGCTGATAATAAATGATGAACTCTTCTTCCTCGATCGCTTTGTGATAACCACTGAGAATATCCTTCTGACGGATCATCTCATCACGACGTTCCTGACGGAACCATACATAATCATTGGCTCCGGAGCGGCGCGTCTCACCGACCGCGATCAGACAGGCGTTGATCACATCGTAGATCGAATCGTCTTCATTGATCTGATAGATACCGCATCGACTGGTCAGTGTCAGACCCATCTTTTCACCGACATCCACCGGCACCTTGGAAATCTGATTGAAAAATGCCTCCGCACGGTCTTTTTCCACCAAAGCAATAAAGTTGTCACCACCGTTTCTGGCGATAACCTCTCCTCGCTGGAGATACCCGTTGAGCGTTGCCGCATAGTTTTTCAGAACAATATCACCGATCACCGAACCATACTCCTGGTTGATGAACTTGAAGTCCTTGATACTGATGGCGAGTCCGGCATAATTGGTCAGACGATTTTTCTTACGACGCTTCATCTTCTCTCCGACGCGGATCAACTGGTCGAAGTTCGCGACGCCGGTCAACAGATCCCGGCTTACCATCTCGTCGGATATGCGCAGACAGTAGGATACATTGAATACGGTCGCGAGGATCATCAAAAACATCAGCACGCGCGAGATAATACGCATCAGATCCGCGGATTCCCGCATGGATGTCTTGAGATTTTCGATATCCTTGTGGATCGCAGAGTCCATATTGACAATATGCGTATTCATCTCAGATACGATGGGCTCCAACTTGGTTGTCATTGTATAGTGTGCTGTCTGAGTGGCACCCGCGCCACTCAGATCCATGACATTATCGACATTATGGAGATAGGCCGACATCAGAGAGAACAATTCGTGGTAACCCGTCTCATACTCTGTCGAACGCACGATTGCCTCATAATCCTTCATCGTCGTTTTGAGGCCGTCTTCAACTCTCTTTGCATTTTCCTTTAACTCTGTCTTCTTTTCCTTTTTCTGTTCCGCTATGTGATGGAATACGACAGCCTGGTGCTCATAGATATCTATCATCACCTCATTCATATATTCCGAAATGGTGTAATCCACATCTACGATGTGGCCGTAATTCCGGATAAGGCCCTTCATATTCGCGTATACAGTTTCGATGGCAACGATGGAAAACAGAGAAGAAATAACGGTAATAAAAGCGATCCGGAACGAAAGCTTGTTCCGGCGCAGACCGTTTATCTGCTTATTATTCTGCAGCTTTCCCTTCTTTTCTTTCATCCTGTGATTCCTTTCACCATCTCATCCAACAGTTGTTGCAAATCTCTTTTGTCCGGATTACCACTGGCAATCGCTACACCGAACTTCGTCGTCGCATCCCAGAACGGAGCCGCTACTCTCTGTAACATCGCGAATTCGGACTGATCCCCAAGCGCCTTGACCACCGGATCATCCTTAACCTGTTCCTTGCCTGCCACTTCATGATTGGCCGGAACCTCTCCGGTCTTTTCGTACTCAACAATCTGATTATCATCCGAAGTGATAAACTCCGCGAACAGCTGACACCATTTTTGATGCTTGGTCTTGGCATTGATACCGATCACCTTGTAACCGGTAAAACTTGCCATCTGTTCCTGCTTCCCGTCAACCGTAAAGGTCGGAAGCTTGACCGCGGCGTAGTTGTCCCCCCAGGCTTCTTTTACCTTTTCCGCGTTCCACGCTCCGTTAATCCCGGCGATCACCGTTCCGTCCTGCACGCCCTCAATGAATCCTTCATCACCGCGTGACTCGAAGCCTCTCTTTCCGATAACCGATGAGATTGCTTCCGCTACCGAAAGGCCTGTGTGAGGCGTATCCTTGGCATTCCAGTTGCAGGTATTTTTCTCACCGGATTCATCCGGAAATACATCCAAGCCCGCCCCTTTGAAGAATGAGTAGAGATACCACCCGCTACTGAGGTCCATCGTTACTTTCTTCTGTGTGTTCCCCGCGATCTCCACCATACGATCCAGTGTCTTGACGTCTTTCTCGCGGAAGTATTTTTTGTTGTAATACATGAAATATCCGTTTACGGTCTCAGGCAGCGCGTACACCTTACCATCGCGAACAACCGACTGGTAAGCGACCGAACCTTCACCACCGAAACGCGTAAGAGCCATCTTCGGATCGGTCTGAAACTCCATAAGCACGCCGGCGTCCTTCAGCTCATCCAACTGGTCATCGGCAAAGCAGAATATATCCGCGGCCCCTTCCGGATTCGCGAGGATCGTCTCACGACAGGTATCCTCTTCCTCCCTGCTTATGTGATACTCAATCTCGACATCGTCTTCATGAACCTTCTGAAAATCCTTCATGTAGTCTTTCATCAGATCCATCTTTCCTTCTGCCGCCCAGAGGGAGATCGAGATCTTTTCCTTGGATCCACAGCCGGAAAGCGAACAGCACAAAAACAGGAGCAAAGCTCCTGTAATCAGGCGTTTCACCTTTTCTACTCTCCCTATCATCTGAGTTTCCTCCGACATGTCTCCCCTTAGCGTTCACAGTTACCTACATTCTACTATATAAATAGACATTTTGTCAAAGTTTTTTACCGCTTTTCGTAATGTTTCGAAAGCGCGTCCGCCAGCCTCGCATAGGTCGTGATATCGAGTTTTTCTCCACGTACGGCAGGCTCCAGTCCGACCTCGGTGATCGCGTGACTCACCGTATCCTTGTCAAAGTCAAGCTCCGGGCTGTTGGAAATGGCATTCAACAGGGTTTTTCTCCGCTGCGCGAACGCCGCCCGGATCAGCTTGAACATCAGGTGTTCATCCTGTGTTTCCACGGGTGGCTCTTCCCGTCTTTTCAGACGGATCACCGCACTCGCTACCTTCGGCCGGGGCGTAAAGCAGTTCGGCGGAACATTCGCCGCCAGATACGGCTCGGCGTAATACTGCACGGCAAGGCTGATCGCACCGCAGTCTTTGGCTCCCGGCTCTGCCATCATCCGATCGGCAACCTCCTTTTGCACCATCACGGTGATGCTGTGAAGCGGAACGCGACTCTCCAAAAGTTCCATCAGAATCGGTGTCGTGATGTAGTAAGGGAGATTTGCCACGACTTTGATCGGTCGCCCTTTACCGCGGCTTTCCGCAATCTCCCGGATGTCCTGCTTCAGGATGTCACCCACAAGAATTTCCAGATTATCGTAAAGCGGAACGAGCTCCCGCTCAAGGATGTCCGCCAAGTCATAGTCAATCTCCACCGCAAGAACATTCCCGGCATGCTCACACAGGGCACGCGTCATCGTCCCGAGACCGGGCCCGATCTCGAGAACAAAGTCATCTTCGGTGATCTCCGCGGCGTCGATGATCTTGTCAAGCACACGCGGGTCGGTCAGAAAGTTCTGGCCGAAGCGCTTGCGCGCGTGGACGTCGTAGCGGCGTATCAATTCGTATGTGGCTTCAATAGGGGTCATAAACGTTCTCCAATTTTTATTGTTTTCCGCCGAAAGGTTTTATACACAGTGTAATAAAACCCTTTCGGCCGGGTAACTAACCATATTATTCTATAATCATGAGATGTGGTACACGGTTTTTGCGTTTATAGTTGTCTGCGCCACTACTTCTTCCTCAGAAACACCCTTTAACTCCGCAACTTTTTTTACAACATACGGGAGCAGTGAACTGTCGTTACGCTTACCGCGATATGGTTCCGGGGCAAGGTACGGGCAGTCCGTCTCGAGAACGATACGTTCGAGCGGGACGGCTTCAACGGTTTCGATCAGACGGCGGGCATTTTTGAACGTGATGACGCCGCCGACACCGATGAAAAATCCCATCGAGACGTATTCCTTCGCCTGCTCGGCGGAGTAAGAATAGCAATGAATAATACCGCCGCAATCGGCAGCTTTTTCTTCCCGTATGATCGTCATCGTGTCGGCCGCTGCCTCGCGGCTGTGGACAACAATCGGGAGAGAGACTTCCTTTGCCAGCGCGATCTGGCGACGAAACCAGTGCTGCTGATTTCGATTTTCTTCTTCCGACTCCGACCAGTGGTAGTCGAGTCCGATCTCACCGATCGCGACAACTTTCGGGTTTCGATCCGGTGCCGCCGCTGCCGTATCCGACCGTCTTCTCATCGCCTCTTCCGGATCGGCATAGCAATGCGCGTACAACCAGTCAATATCCGCCTCACTCATCTCTTTGGTCTCGCTTGGATGAAAGCCGACAGCGGCATAAACAAAGTTGTATTTTTCCGCCAATTGTAACGCGCTTTTTGAGGTCGGAATATCTACTCCGATATTCACGACACGCCCGATATTACGCGAAGACAGACCGGAAAGGATATCTTCCCGGTCTGCATTAAATGCTTCATCATCGTAGTGTACATGTGTATCAAAAATCATGATTATTATTCGTCCTGTTTAGCAAATCTCCGATCCTGCCGGAACACTCTTTTCCGGTGTCATCAAGACCACATTTCCTTTCTCGTCCTCCGCGCAAAGAAGCATTCCCTCCGAGAGAACGCCGGCGAGCTTGGCGGGCTTCAGATTTACTAAAACCATTACCTTTTTGCCGACCATTTCTTCCGGTGAATACCACTTCCTGATACCGGATACAATCTGAAGCGTTTCGGATCCGACCTGCACCTGCGAGCAAAGCAGTTTTTTCGATTTCTCAACCGCCTCACAGGAGATGATCTCACCAACCTGGAACTGCATCTTCATAAAGTCGTCATAAGAGATCTCCGGTTTAGGTTCAACGTCTATCACCGCTTCATCCGGGCTGTCCTCAGACGCGCCGACACCGGCTGCCGCCTCAAGTGCCAGCACCTTATCCATCACCTCATCCACATCGAGTCTCCGGAAGAGGATCTCCGGTGAATCGGTCACCTTCGTACCGGACTTGTACTGTCCGAAACCGGCACCCAGCGCATCGATATCGCACGCCTCTCCGTTTATCTGTGCCAGGATCTTCTCCGCTGTCTCCGGCATAAAGGAAGACAAAAGATTTGCGCTGATCCGGATACCTTCAATCAGATTGTAAAGCACGGTTGCCAAACGATCCTTCTTGGCCTCATCCTTGGCAAGGATCCACGGCTCCGTCTCATCGATGTATTTGTTGCAACGTTTCAACAGGACAAAGATCTCGCTGATAGCATCGGCTACGCGAAGCTTGTCCATCTTTTCCACAACCTTTTTCGGCGCTTCCTCAGCCACTTTCCTGAGGTCATCGTCAACCGGCGCTGAGACTCCTTTATTCTCAACCACACCGCCGAAATACTTGTTACTCATCGAGATGGTACGATTGACAAGGTTTCCGAGGACGTTTGCCAGATCGGAGTTGTTGCGCTCCACGATCAGCTCCCAGGTGATACTTCCATCGTTATCAAAAGGCATCTCATGGATGACAAAATAACGTACGGCATCCACGCCGAAGATGTCAACCAGGTCATCCGCATAGATGACATTTCCCTTGCTCTTACTCATCTTGTCGTTGTTGGTCAAAAGCCACGGATGTCCGAATACCTGCTTCGGCAGAGGTACATCCAGCGCCATCAGCATGATCGGCCAGTAGATCGTATGGAAACGCAGAATATCCTTTCCGATCAGGTGGAGATCTGCCGGCCAGTAACGATAGAGTTCACCGTTGTTGCCGTCCACATCATACTCGACACCGGTAATATAGTTGGAAAGCGCGTCGATCCACACATACACAATGTGGCCCGGGTCGAAGTCTACCGGGATACCCCACTTAAAACTCGTACGAGATACACACAGATCCTGCAGGCCCGGTTTGATAAAGTTGTTGATCATCTCATTTTTACGCGACTCCGGCTGGATAAACTCCGGATGCTCCTGGATGTGCTTCTCCAGTCTGTCCTGATACTTGGACAGCTTCAGGAAGTAAGCCTCCTCCTTCGCCGCCTGTACCTCACGACCGCAGTCCGGGCACTTGCCGTCGACCAGCTGCGACTGTGTAAAAAAGGACTCACACGGCGTACAGTAAAGACCTTCATACTCGCCCTTGTAGATGTCGCCCTG
>JAEEGL015091223.1_pt1 | contig 57430 bp, 44 predicted proteins | sample 9134231 | NCBI WGS metagenome assembly JAEEGL01 (sample SAMN16246548, study PRJNA631951) | gut metagenome | biome: gut microbiome; feature: rumen; material: fiber-attached | host: Bos | place: Iran: Karaj | collected 2018-10
CAGACATTGTAAAACTAAACTATGGAGCTTAAAGAACTCAGCAGAAAACTGAAAGAATACGGCCAGAACGAACTGGCTGAGATAATTGACACGGCGGGGACGATATCCGGCATCGATCTCGAACTCGTTTCGAAGCTATACTGCATGGCATCGGAAGGAGGTCCGGAAGAAACGGGCGGAGATATTGCCCCCATCCCGGTGACCGTAGCCGCGGATCTTTCCGCCGAAGAGCGGGACAAGTATTTCCGCAAAGGTGAGGAACTGATCAGGAGCGGAGAATTCGCGGCCGTTACGATGGCCGGAGGACAGGGCACGAGGCTCGGTCACAATGGTCCGAAGGGTACTTTCGACATAGGCGTTCGTGAACATTCGCTGTTCGAAATACAGGCAGACAGGCTGCTCAGACGGTCGTCAATATCCGGCGGCGGAAGGCAGATCCCGTGGTACATAATGACCAGCGAAGAAAACGATCACGCTACCAGGGCGTTTTTCGAGGCTAACGGTTATTTCGGCTACTTACCTGAAAACGTCAGGTTTTTCACTCAGTTTATGCTCCCGATGGTCGGATTCGACGGAAAAATAATCCGCAATACGCCAGTGAGCGTAAAGATGGGTGCGGACGGCCACGGCGGTATATTCAGGGCGATGAAGGCGAAAGGTATCGTCAGCGATATGAAAGCGAGAGGAATAAAGTACGCTTTCGTCGGAGGCATCGATAACGTCCTTGTAAAACTCTGTGATCCGCTGTTCATAGGATTTGCCTCCGTGAACGGATTTAAATGCGCCGGTAAATCGCTGATAAAACGCGATCCGTATGAAAAAGCAGGCGTATTCTGCCTCAAAGACTCGCGGCCATACGTCGTCGAATACACCGAAATATCGGACGAGATGGCGAAAGCCGTCGATGAGAACGGGGAGTTCATTTACGGAGATGCGCATATACTGTGCAACATATTCAGTATCGACGCGTTCGAAGAAGCAGGAGACGAAGGGCTTCCGTACCACGTGGCTGTAAAGAAGACCGACTTCGTTGACGGCTCGGGAGCGGTCGTGCATCCGGATAAACCTAACGCGTACAAGTTCGAGGCGTTCATTTTCGATGCTTTTCGCAGGTATGAAAAGATGGGCATACTGAGGGTAAAACGCGAAGACGAATTTGCCCCCGTAAAAAACAGAGAAGGGGAAGACAGTCCGGCAACGGCGAAGGCGCTCTATGAGGACGCCGAAGCCAGAGGCATGCTCGATTAAAGACTGTTTCCGGCGATAAGGAAGGATCATGAACAAAGGACGTAATGTGGCAATACTTATGGGCTGTCTGCTGGTGCTTAGCCTGCTGACGCTGCTCACACGCACGTTCGGCGATAACCATACCGGTGTCGTTGACAACGTCCGTTACGTTCGTGATTCGGATCCGGAGAATGCCGAGACGCTTTACGAATTCTACTTTGTAGGCACTGAGGTCATGGAAGGCGTGCTCACGCAGGAAGACGACGGACGGTATAAAATAGTTGTCAGCCTGCGGATACCAATCGAGCGCGACGAGAGCGAGATCGATATCGACCCGAACGACGAACTGCCGGATTACACGCTCGAACCTTACGCGTACACGTATTACGTGAAAGGTGAAGAAAAAAAGACCGCCGAAGTGACGTACGAGCTTTCCTCTGAGCCGGACACAGTGCTCAAAACCGAGAAACCGTTCGAACGCTTCAGCAAAAACGTGTTTTTGACGATGCTGTTCGGTAAAAAGCCGGTGATGAGCGTACTGCAGGCGGTCGTCGTGGCGGCTGTCGCTGCAGGGGGAGTGCTTATAATATTCTTCGCCGAAGAACTGTGGCACTTCTTTAACCGCAAAGGGGAGGATGAGATCCCCGAATGGCACGATATGGATATCTACAAACGTATCGGCGGGATAATAATCGGAGTGGCAGTGGTGCTGCTCATAGTGTTTATAATAATTTAATCTGCCGCATTGGCGGCGCGGGAGATCGGGAAATGGATAAAAGACCGGACAGCGTCAGCGATGATACCAATGAAAAATACAGTGTGAGCCTGGCTAAGATCATAAAAGAGATGCAGCTTAAACTGTTATGCTGCTTTAACGGCGCCGAAAACGTAAATATCACTACGCCTGACCTTAACCGTCCGGGACTCGAGATCGCGGGATACACCGAAGATTTCACGCACGACAGGATACAGCTTATGGGAAACTCGGAGATGATGTATCTGGGAAGCCTTGACAGCACGTCGCGCCGTGAAAAACTAGCGAAACTGTTCGGGATGGGATTCCCGTGCCTTATCATTGCCCGCTCGCTCACGCCGTATCCTGAGATGCTGGAACTGGGAGAACAATACGGGATACCGGTATTAAGTGCGGAGATCGCCACCACGTCGCTTTACAGCGAACTGAACAGATATTTATGCGTGCAGCTTGCCCCCAGGGCGACCATCCACGCCGGTCTCGTCGAAGTCTACGGCGAAGGCGTGCTGATCAGGGGTAAAAGCGGCGTCGGAAAGAGCGAGACGATGCTGGAACTTATTAAGCGAGGCCACAGGCTCGTAGCCGACGATCTGGTCGAGATACGCCGCGTGTCGCATAAAACGCTCGTCGGAAGCGCTCCGGACATAATAAGGCACTTAATAGAAATAAGAGGCGTGGGATTCGTTGACGTAAAACGGCTGTACGGCGTCGGAGCGGTAAAACTTACCGAGAACATCCAGCTGGTGATAGAACTCGAAAAATGGGTCGAGGGCAAGGAATATGAGCGCGTCGGTCTCGAGGATACCTACACCGAGATACTCGGCATAAAGGTGCCGAGCGTTACGATACCGGTCATGCCGGGGCGCAACCTCGCGGTCATAGTTGAGGCGGCGACAATGAACAACCGTCAGAAAATGATGGGGTACAATGCCGCTCAGGAGTTGAATAAAAGGGTATTTGAAAACGGCGGGGCACCGGAAGGCGGAAGCAGCTTCAGCCCGTACTATTGACGGAACGGTCCGCCTGGCGCAGGGACGATATGGACAACACTTTTTACGATATTATATGTGATGCAGCCGGGAACGGAGCGGTCAAGCGTGACGCTCTGCTTAAGCGGTATACGACGTTCCGTATCGGCGGACCGGCGGATATACTTGTAAGCGTATCGTCCCAGGAGGCGCTTCTGCGCGTTATGACCGAGATAACGGGCAGAAGTGTACCGTACTGTATCATAGGGCGCGGCAGTAACCTCGTATTCGACGACGCCGGCTTCCGCGGAGTCGTTGTCCGCATATGCGAATCGCAGGGAGACGAAGCCCTGAAGATCGTTTCCTCCGACGCTGGATCGGCCGTGATATACGGCTTCGCAGGGTGTACGCTGTCGGCTGCGTCAACGTTCGCGATGGAGAATGAGCTTTCCGGCCTTGAATTTGCTTCCGGCATCCCGGGCAGCATCGGCGGCGGAGTGGTGATGAACGCCGGAGCATACGGAGGGGAATTGTCCCAGTGCGTCATTAAAAGTACGTACCTGAAGCTGGACGGCGACGTACCCGAAGTGGGGACGCTCGAGGGAGAGGAGCAGGGATTCGCGTACCGTGATTCGGCGTACCAGCGAAACGGCCTGATCGTCACCGGAGCGTATTTTAAACTAAAAAAAGGAACCGACCGCGAAACGATCGCATCGAAGATGCGCGAACTGAACGGACGCAGACGTGAAAAACAGCCGCTTGAACTTCCGAGCGCAGGCAGCGCTTTTAAACGGCCGAAAAACGATTTTGCGGGAAGGCTCATAGAAGCATCGGGTCTCCGGGGCTTCCGTATCGGCGGCGCCCAGGTGTCCGAAAAACACTGCGGATTCATCGTGAACCGCGGCGGCGCGACGGCAGAAGACGTAAGAGCGCTCGTAAAAGCGGTGAGAGAGAGGGTCTTCGATAATACGGGCGTGGTGCTCGAGCCGGAGATCAAATTCGTGAAAGAGAGGAACTGAAAGTGGAATTTGTTGTCATCACCGGCATGTCCGGGGCGGGGAAGACGCAGACGGTGAAGTTCATGGAAGACATGGGCTATTTCTGCGTTGACAACCTCCCGATCTTTCTTTTGCCTAAATTCGGCGAGCTTTGTTCGTCCAGCGAAGAACCTCACGGTAAGTACGCGCTCGTGCTCGACGTCCGCGGAGGAAATTTCGTACGCGAACTTCTTAACTTCTCCGAAAATATGAACGGCGGACCGGACCGCGTGCGGATATTGTTCCTCGACTGCTCCGACGAGGTGCTGATAAGCCGTCATTCCGAGCATAAAAAGCTCCATCCTCTTGCGGTGGGCGGCGACAATGCCGGTGCGGTGGTACGCGAGCGTGCCATCTTGGAGCCGCTTCGCGAAAAGGCCGATTTTGTGATAGATACGACAGGCCTTTCGGTGTGGGAACTCAAATCGAAGATCCGCCAGCTTTTCGGAGATGAATCCGGCATCGGCGAAATGACCGTCGAAGTCATGTCGTTCGGGTACAAATATTCCGTTCCTGCGGGCGCGGATCTGCTGTTCGACGTCCGTTTCCTCCCGAACCCCTATTACGTGCCGGATCTGCGCGGCCTTACCGGGAACGACGCAAAGGTTTCTTCGTTCGTTTTTTCCGACGGCAATGCCGCCGCCTTTGTCGATAAGGTGGCTTCTCTGCTTGATTTCGTGATCCCGCTCTACCGCCGGGAGGGCAAGCAGGCGCTCCTGATCGGAGTCGGCTGCACGGGAGGAAGGCACCGCAGCGTATCCGTTGCCAACGCGATCGTTAACCGGCTGACCGAGTCCGGCGTAAACGTATCTCTGACCCACCGCGATATAGGCCGCTGAACGTGACGCCTGAGCGCCGGAAAAATCATCTTAAAACAGGAAAATTTTATTGTTGACTATTATTTTCCAATATGGTAGAATTCGCAATGTTGATAAGCATATCACACTTGGAGGTTATGAAAATGACAAAAACAAGAAGAATAAAAATTCTGGTTGCCGCGATACTCACCTTCGTGATCGCTCTCTCTATGGTTGCCTGCCAGACGCAGGATGGACCCAAGGAAACGCACGTCTATGAAAACAGATACATCAACCATCGTTTCTATTACAGCCAGGGCTATCCTGAAGACTGGGCTTTCTCCGCGGGCGATGATGAATTCCATCTTGCTGAGCTTAATACCGTCGGAAATACCGAAGGCTATCTTTGCGCGAAATTCTTCCCGAAAGACAGCGGACCTAACGGTGACGTTTCTTTCACGGTATATAAATACAATACCAACAGCATGATGAATACGCTGAACGGTATCACCGAGAATCTTATGAATCCCAACTCTGTTTACTATCTCAACGACGTGTTCGTAGAAGAGCTTCAGAGAGATTCGTTCACGTTCACCACTGACTGGGCACAGGAGAAACCCAACCACTTCCAGTGGAATACCGCTAACTACAAGTTCGTCAGAGAAGGCGAAGACTGGAACGGTAAGTTCTACGTTTCCACAGGTAATAACACCTGGCTCTTCCTCGTCTGCATGGAGACTAAGGTAGATAAATGGGATGCTAACCTTGAAACGTTCGGCCTTATGATGAGCGACTTCGGATTCGAAGGATTCGAAAAGACCGATGAGTGATCCGGCGGGTCATTATAATAAGTGAACAAGTTTTCGATAGCGGCTCTGCGGGGCCGCTATTGTTTTAAGCGAAAAGTGTCTTGCAGTTTCGTCTGAAAATCGGCGAAGAGGCAGGACAGAGAGGCGCACAGAGCCGTACCGGGCGGCAGGATCGGTCTGGAGAGGCTTCACGTGCCATTTTAGGCGGGTTTGTGATTCGGATGATTGAATTTACGGTCAACAGCAAAGAGGGCGGGAAAAGGCTGGAAAACGTGTTTTTCGGGCGTTATGCCGGCGTGCCGTCCGGGGCGTTCTTCAGGGCGCTCAGGAAAAGGGACGTGAAGGTCAACGGCAGAAGGACGTCTGATGCGGGAACGGTATTGACCGCCGGAGACGTAGTTACAGTTTACGTTGACGCCTGTCCTTCGGCGGAGGGTGCGGCTTTCGCTGCATCGGCTGCGATACGCGTCATTTACGAGAACGTATTTGTCCTTTTCGCCGTAAAACCTCAGGGGATGCTGAGCGAGCCTGACGAGAACCGGCCCGGTGAGCCGTCGCTTATAGAAACTCTCAGGGAGCAGCGCGCAAAGACCGATCCGGATGCGGAGAAGTACGAACTATGCCACAGACTTGACCGCAATACAGGCGGTATCCTGATCGTGAGCAGGCGCCCCGAGCTCACTCAAACGGTGAAGGAAGCTCTTAACGCGCGGTTTTACCGGAAGATCTATTCCGCCCGTGTGATCGGTGACGCACGCGGTATCCTGCCCGATGACGGCAGCTGGGTGTCGTTTAAAGCGCATCTTTCAAAGGCGGCGGGGGAGAGCCGCGTGTTCGTTTCGGATGATCCTCGCAGGGGGTCAAGGCCTATCGAGACGCGTCTCAGGTTTACAGGTCTTTGGAACGGTTCCGGCTCCGGTGGTGATGAGGGGGCCAATGCCGTTATTCCTTCCGTTCAGGTGTCGTGTGTGGAGGCAATGCTAATCACCGGCCGTACGCATCAGATACGTGCCCATTTAGCGCATCTCGGCTATCCTGTGGCAGGAGATGGCAAATATGGTAAAGATGCCTTAAATCGCCTCCTGGGCCTCAAATTTCAAGCTCTGTGGGCTTCAAGATATGAATATGATCCCGGCTGGAGCAGTTCCGCACCAGCGACCATTGTTTCCGCGGCAGAGGAGATACTTCCGAAAGATGTATTTATCTCCGTTCCTGAATTCAGATGACGCGTAAAAATTATTAAATAAACAAATAAATAAAGCCGGGCTCGATGCCCGGCTTTATTTAACTGTTGTTCAGTTTTTATCTGGTCTGTCAGATCAGAAAGCTTTCTTCTTCATGAAGACAACTGCAGCGCCCATAGCAAGAACAGCGATAACTGCGAACATTACTACGGTAGCGTCGCCGGTCTGAGGCTGAGTCTCAGGCTCGGTTACAGGAGCGGGCGTGCCAACTAATTTATACTGATTAAGGGCAAGGCCTTTGCAGGTCCAGTCTGTGTAATCAGTGTTCTGCTGGTTAGACAATCCGCCGCCGCCTGCTACAAGGAACATACCGAAGTACAGGTCATCCTGGCCGTATACGAAGTCAGATGCGCCTTCAACGTCGGTGATGGTGAACAGAGCTTTGGGCAGTTTAGCCTTGAACTCGTAGCCGTTATCGACCTTAACGATCTCGTTTGCAACTTTATCGGTGATGTCTGCGCCGCCGGCACTGTCGTTATCGAGCAGGCCGTTCTTATGGTTGTGCTGAAGAACGGTAAGCGCGTTGCCAACTTTGAAGGAAACGAACTGTCCGGGAACCTCCCACAGCTTATTGCCGGGGTTGAAGTTGAGCTGGACCATTTCGCCGTCTTTAATACCGAGAGCTCTTACTGCAACAGAGAGACCGTCTTCTTCAAAGTTGAAGAAATACGTTACGCTGATATCGCCGATCTGGCCGTTTGCCCAGCTGGTAGCATTGGTCTTATCGATGGTGTAGGAAACTTCGTAATCATTGTCGTTGATGATTCCGGCGGGAGTAGCTGTCTCTTCAGGGTTAGCTGCATAGAAATCAGCGATTCCGTCTTCGCCTGTAACATAGAAGTTGAAGGGATCGACGTTATATTCGAATTTAGCTTCGTCGGGATTACCTGCGTTCATCTTAGGAAGAACGAGGTAGGAAGCTTTTTCTTTGCCGTCAACTTCGATAGTGTCCTCGGGATTTGCAAGAGAAATTCTGCAGATGTACGTGCCTGCTTCAAGAGCATCGTCGAAAGTGAAAGCGATAGCGGGGTTATTATCACCCTTACCATCAAGATTGTAAGCTTTAACAGGGGACTGAGCGAGAGTATTCTCGGTGTTATTAGCGAACTTGAAGAGTTCTACAGTGATCTTTGCAAATGCTCCGTTTCCAGCGCCTTCATTTGAAGCCCAGTAGATCGGGAGACCGAAACCGTTGAAAGTTCCGGCTGCGGTGAATTTGATCGTAGCAACGGTGTTTGCGCCCTGGAGCCATACGCCGATGTTATTATCTCCGCCGCCTACTACTTTGTTGGAGTAAGTTTTAACGTTCGGATCCGGTGCTTTGTTGGAGTATTTGAGAGTTTTAACTTCTCTTTCCTCACCGCCTACCATCTTTTTAACGAGTTTGAGCGTGTAGTCGCCTTCGAGAACGTCAAGAGTGAGGTTATAGCGAAGGTTATGAGCGATACCGGTACGGGAGTTTCCGGCCTCATCCCAAAGGTTAGCATCGTAAATGCCTGCGCCCCAGATGATTTCTCCACCGTTGATGGAGTAACCGATATCCTCGAAATCATCGTCGTCAGCGATCCATCCCTGAAGATGGAAATAGCTGAAACCAAGTCCGTATACGCTGCCAAGATCTCCGTTACCTGCGGCTTCGCCTTTAACGTCTTTTTCGCCTTCAGCAGGAACGTGGGTCAGGCCTTCTGTTCTGTTGGTGAAGAATGCACCGTCAAAGCAGATAGCGTTGTTTGCATGAGAAGCTATTGCGAACAGTGAGACAAGCATGGCCACTGTTACAATAATTGCTAATGCTTTTTTCATTTTTAATTCCTCCTAGTATTTTGCTTCGGCAGTATACCCACCGATACTTAAATTTCTTATACAAACTATTTTTGTTTAAGTCAACTTATTTTTTCTTGTTTTTAGCTATCACGACAGCGGCAATGACGGCTGCGATGACAACTACGCCCGCGACGATCCCGATAATGAGGCCGGTATTGGGACCCTTTGAAGTTTTATCACCGGAGGGAGCCTTGGTAGCTGCCTCGGCAGTCGGAGCATCGGTAGCCGGGACGTCTGTTGCCTTGGGAGCATCGGTAGGTGCCTGCGTAGGAGCTTCGGTAGGAGCAGCAGTGGGAGCTTCGGTCGCGTTTGGATCCTTATACTCTCTGATCTTTACGTTGTCGACCTTAAGAATGCCGGCTCTCTGGTAGAAACCGACGGATCCTTCTTCGGGGAACGTTGCCTCGCCTTCGAAGATCTTCTCGCCCTCAGCGTTGTAGGCGGTAACGTATTCTTCGCCAAGCTCAAGAGTGACGAGTTCGGTTCCGTTGACCAGCAGTGTAACGATATCGCCGGTGTCAATGACGGTGATGTGGCCGCTCTTGCCGTCGAAGCCTTCCGGATAAGCAACAAGGAACTGTGCCGCGTCGCCGTTGGCAGTACCGTAGTTAAGAGCTACTCCGATATTGCCGCTTTTTCCGTTTATTAACAGGTCAAACGAAATGCCGGTACTCAGCTCGGAAGCGGAAGGGATACCGAATCTTCCTCCGTTATTGAACTCGGAAGAGCAGTTATCCGGAGCTCTGAGTCCGAATCCGTAGTAGCAGCCGCACGAACCGCCTTCAAAATCGAATTCAAAAATGTAGTTTTCAAAGTATCCGTCGTCCGGGATAACGTTAGCCGCGTATCCTTCCTGGATCCAGTTTCCGCCGCCCAGTCTGAGCATACCTTCTTCGATTCCGACTGCTTCGCGCTTCGTCCAGTATTCGAGATCAATATCGTCTTCAGAGAAGTCGTCTTCAAAGAGAACGGCGCCGCTCTCGGAAGGAGTCTTGCCCTTACTTTCTGCGAAAGAAGGCACGGCAAGAGCGATCAGCATCAATACGCAGATGGCAATTGCAATTATTTTTTTCATTTTTATTTCCTCCTGTTATTATGCGATTTCCCGCATTCAGTATCTCATTTTTAGTTTAATATATTTGAAGCCTGATGTCAATATTTTATGCTCTGCCGCGCCCCGGATGCGCAAAAAAACAGCACCGGACGTGTGCCGCGGTGCTGTTTTTGTTAAGAATTAATGATCAGCTAAAACTGATTCAGGATCAGAAAGCTCTCTTCTTCATGAAGACAACTGCAGCGCCCATAGCCAGAACAGCGATAACAGCGAACATTGCCACTGTAAAGTCGCCGGTCTGAGGCTGAGTTTCGGGCTCGGTAACGGGCTCGGTATCGGCTACATTTTCAGGATTTGCAAGGAAGAATTCGCCGTCAACATCCTCTGCAAGGAAGTGAAGATTGAAGGCGTCTTTGCTGTAAGCAAATTTAGCGGTATCGGGATTATCGATCTTCGGAAGAACAAGGTAGGGTCTCTTTACTTCCGCACCGAAAGTCTGCTCGAACTCAGGATTGGTAACTGTGAATCTGATGATATACGTTCCGGCAGGGATCTCTTCTCCGAAATCAAAGCTGAATGCGGGTTTTCCGTCGCCGATAGAATGCATATTCATAGATTTAAGCGGAGAACCGGCAAGGGTCTTTTCAGGATTCTTATCGAATTTGAAAAGATCTACTGTCCAGTCAGCTTCGGGACCTGTGGTCGTTTCGACGCAGGAAGCCCAGTAGTTGATGGAAACAGACTTGAATGAACCGGCAGTGGTGAATTCAACGTATGAAGAAGGATTATCCTTGTTCATCCAGACACCGATCGATTCGGCACCGGTAGAGATGGCTTTATCTGCATAATTCACAACAGGCTGAGTATCGCCGGAAGGCTGGTTGTAGGCAATGCGAAGGATGTCGATCCTCCAGCCGGCGTCGTTCTGCTGGCCCTGAGCGAAGTCAATGGTGTTCTCGCCAGCGTTGAATGCTACGTTAATGTCATAGTCAAAATCGAAATGATCGTTTACAGCACTGAGGTCAGCATCTTTCCACTCGCCGTTGTTAACACGGTAGCGGAGAATGTATCCGAACGCACCGTTGACGTGGTCGGGGCATACCAGAGTAAGTCTTACGACGGTATTGCCGGCGGATGCAGCGTCAAGTTTTACGGTAGCATAGTCTGCGTGTCTTGCTTCGTCAGTCTTGGGATCAGCGGCGTGAGAAAGGTAAATAGCCTCTTTTCCTGCCGTTCCGGCATCAGCGGCGATCTTGCAGCCTTCGCCTGAGAAAGTAGTGATAGCAGGGAACTGTTCGGTGTTGATCTCAACGTCGAAAGTTTCGGTTACAACTTCTTCGGGTGTTCCGACTGTTACAGGTATGGACAGTACTTCGTAAGTCGAAGATCCGTCAGCGGTCACGCCGATAAGCTTTAACGTGTAGGATCCTGCAGCCAGATTTTCCATTCCGGGCAGCTTCATTTGTGCACTGTCAAGGCCGAATCCGGGTTTAGCATTAAGGGTCTGGTCGTATCCGGGGAAAGCCGTGTGTACGTCCGGTCTTTCACGGTATGCACCTTCGCCGTCGACGGGCGTGCCGTCGTCAATGCTGTACTGCAGTTTAGAGAATCCGTTGGTCTGTACGACCCAGCCGAGTACGAATACTTCCGTTCCCGGTTCGATCTGGATGCCTTTTGCGTTTCCGCCGGTGATGGCGTCAAGTGCATAGTTCATCTTGTCTTCAGCGTGGACAACAAGTCCGAACGCCATAGTCGCAAGCATCGCAAATGTGAGAATAATAGCGATTACTTTTTTCATTTTTTTTACTCCTTCTTTCTTTTGGCTGTCCGGCGCACTGCCGGAATCGTCAGTAATTATTTTAACGATTCCGCGGACAAAAGTCAATAGTTTTCTTTTTTCGGCTCTTTTCCTGTTTCCGTGAAATATTGTTCTTCGCCTGCGTTCTGCCACAGATTTTTCATTTTCCTCCGGAGGCCCGGGAGAGGATGCGGAGCCAGGATGAGGCGCTGTCTGGCGGAAAAGTTAAGCGAAAAATGAGCGTGTCGCTTAACTTTTACCTCATTTAACCACCGAAGACAGCGCCGGTAGAGGATGTGGAGTCAGGATGAGGCGCTGTCTGGCGGAAAAGTTAAGCGAAAAATGGGCGTGTCGCTTAACTTTTACCTCATTTAACCACCGAAGACAGCGCCGGGAGAGAATGCGAAGTTAAGGCACCGCGCAAAAATGTTATATTTGTAAATATTTCACGGAAACAGAAAAAGAGCCCGCAGCGCGCCATATCTTGCATTCACGGCGGAAAATTGGTATAATCAGTATGGTCGCGAACAGTGGCTGAATAACGGGACTGCCGGAGATTCAGAAAACAGGATGAACGCATTTTTTAAACGAATCATATACGGAAAAGAAGGGCCGGACATCACGAAAGATGAGCCGGAGAAAAGGCCGTTTTTTAAATTCTGGGAAATAGCGTGGAACAAGCGCTTTAAACTGATGGGGATCAGCCTGATATATTTTGTTTGCAATCTGTTATCCACCGCTTTAGCCGGAGCGGGGTATATGCTTGCGGTCTCTTTCTATTATACGCTCACCAAAGGAATATCGGTCTGGGACGCGATCGCACAGAGCGAACGGCCGGATCAGGCGCAGGTAATGTATTTTATGGGGCTTGCCTTCGTCATCATATTCTTTAACGTGATACCGGTATTCTCGGCCGGACCGTTCCGCTCGGGGCTGACGTTCGTCACGCGCGCGTTCGTAAGGCGCGAACCGGTGTTCCTGTGGCATGATTACATAACGAAAACGCGCAGCAACCTGTCGCTCAGCATAAAGGTGATGCTGATAAATGGGTTTTTAGGCGTGTGGGATATGATATTATTCGCATTCTATATGGCATGTTCGGCGAAAGATTCGAACATAGCCGGAGCAATGCCTAACTGGCTGTTATTCGTATCTGCTGCCATAGCCATTTTCACGACAGCGATGCTCCTGATGATGAGCATGTACATCTATCCGATGATCGTAACGTTTAAATTGACGCTCAAGCAGCTGTACAAAAACGCCGTTATATTCGCGCTGATAAAATGGCTGCCGAACCTGGGGATCATATTATTGACCGCCGCCATGGTGGTACTTCCGCTGCTGCTGATAAACGGTTATTTTGCCTTTATAGTTTCGCTTATTTTGTACGCGGTGCTCGGCCTTTCGTTCAACGCTTATCTGCAGACGTTCTACGTATATCCCGTGCTTAAAAAGTATATGATAGATAATCCTAAAGCGGATAAATCTAAGGAAGCCGGATCTGATCAGGATGGAGAGGATCACGGTGCTGACGGTTCGCAGGACGCCGGAGACGGCGGAGAAGGCGAAGACGGAGACGGAGGCAGGGATGCTGACGGTGACGCCGGAAATGAAGGCGATGCTCCTGCGGAGGGAAAATGGGTCTATCCGGGGCTGTGACGTCCTGCATGACTGGGAGGTAACGATATGCATTATTACGAAGAAAGAAAAAAGAGAGGCGGCGGGAAAATAATTGCCGTTGTCATCATCGCGGTGGTGATCGTTGTCGTCGGCCTCGCGCTGTTCTTTAATTTCGATAAACTTAAATACTATTTCCAGAACGGCGAGATGCCGGATCCGGAAGCTACCGTTACGCAGACGCCGGAGATCACGCCGCTGCCTACGGCTACGCCCGAGCCCGTTCCTCCGCTGAATCCCGCGGGAGATACGGTCGAGACCAGATTCAACCCGCCTGCCGGATACGTGCGGTCGAAGGTGGACGAGGGTTCGTTCGGCGATTATCTCAGAAACTTCAGGCTGAAGGGATACGGGACCGTGGCAAAGCTTGCCGACGGAACGGATAACCCGACCGCGCCAACGGATGGCGTTTTCGATATGGACGTACGCAAAAACGGACTCCAGCAATGCGCTGATTCTATCATACGTCTTTACGCCGAATACAGGTACGCCAGGGGAGAATACGAATACATAACGTTCGACTGCTATACTACGCCGGTGTTCGTGCTTGACTTCAGCACCTGGACGCAGGGCAACCGCATAAAAGCGAACGGCAGCAAACTGGAATGGTACAAGTCGGATGGCGCGACGCCCGGAGACACGTCGTACAGCACGCTCAGGTATTATCTTGACAACGTTTTCCTGTATGCGAATACGTATTCTTTAAAGAATCAGATGATGTCGATCGATCCCACCGATCTGCAGGTCGGAGACAGCCTCATCATCACAGCGGCACAGACGGGAGGCACAGACGGACACGCCCTGCTCGTCGTCGATGTCGCGGTTAATAAAGAAACCGGTAAAAAGATATTCATGCTGGCGGAGGGCAATACTCCCGCTACCGAGATGTATATCGTTAAAGATATTAAAAACGATACGGTCTGGTTCAGCCTGAATGAAGACGGGACGTTCACGAAGACTGCCGCCGACGGCAGAGTCGTTACATATCCGCTCGATGCTTTCAGGAGGTTCAGGCGTTGAAAAAAAAGATAAGGATCGCCCTGATAGTATCGATATGTGTCATTGCCGCCATCGTCGCTTCGTACTTTACGGCAGTCGGGATCTATAAAGCCGGCCTCGAGCGGAAATACCCGTCCGGCGTCGTTAATTATTCAGATAATACGGTCGCAGGCAGGTTTATCGTGCCGGACGGATATGAGCGTGTGAGCTATCCCGAGGGCACTCCTTCGTACGAAATACAGCATCAGACTCTTAAAAGATTCGGTCTGGGTGCTTATGACGTTGACGGAAAGCGTATTTTCGACGCGCCTTTATGGGGCGTTCTTCCGTACCCCTATGCAGCGGTTCACCTGGATATCGAAGCGGGCGAAGGTCCCCGCCCCTGGTCCGATATCCGTTTTACTGAGATCGATCAGGATGATATTTATCCCGGGTGTCTGATAGCCGTGAGAGAGGATGTCGCCAATTACGCTCCTGTCGGACACGTTCTTGATATTTGTAAAAATTCAAACGGGGAAATGCTGATGATCGTAGGAGCCTTCAGATCAGGCGGCGAAATATACGTTATCGGTAACCCCGCAGATCCGCTCACTCCGTGGATCAGCGTGAACGATTTTCCCCGCGGATCCGGGTACGGCGAGCTGATCTATTTAGATTATTCGGATGATGTTTCTTAAGCTTACAGGGGTGTTTCCTGATCGGTTTTTCAAAGATGGACTGGACGAGAGAGCAGAAGCAGGCAATAGAAACAGAAGGAAGCGATACGCTTATTGCCGCCGGCGCCGGATCGGGTAAGACAGCGGTACTTGTAAACCGTATTATCCGGATGGTGCTTGACCGCGATGAACCGCGGGACATTGACAGCCTGCTCGTCGTTACTTTTACCAGGGCAGCGGCAGATGAGATGCGCTCGAGACTGTATAAACTACTGGATGAGCGGCTTGAAAAAGCATCCGACGACAATGCTTTAGGGCGCATTTATGATCAGCAGGTCAGGCTCCAGAGGTCGTGGATAACGACGATCGACAGTTTCTGTAAAAGAGTCATTACCGAAAACATGCGCGAGAGCGGCATAGACGCTTCTTACAGCGTTTGCGACGAAGCTCTTGGCACACAGCTCCTGAAAGAAGCCGTACGCGAAGCCGCCGAAGAATACAGCGACAGCCATCCGGAACAGTACGCTTCACTTATTGACGTATACGGCAGTTTCTATTCTGACGAAAAACTGCTCGATATTATAGAAAAAACCGTTGATTTTTCCAGGTCTTTCCCTGATCCGGAAGGCTGGCTGAGAAGCTGCCTGGATTTTTACCGCGAACCGTTTCCCGGCGGCGATTTTGCGCGTACCGCATACGGAAAATGGCTCATAAGTATCATTCGCCTTAAATTAAAAGCACATCTTGGAGAACTTATAAAGCTTCATTCGATATGTGACGCAAACGGGATAGAAAACTGCCTCTCCACACTTGATGAAGATATTGAGATACTCAGGGATCTGTCAGAAAAGATGGACAGACCTGATATAACGTGGGCCGATGCTTTCGCATCATGCGACGGCGTAAAATTTCCGCGCAAAAAATCCGTTTCCAAGGCGGACAAGGAAAGCTGGGACGAGTCGATGCTCGCGCTCGAGGCGTCTGTCTCGAAGCGGCGTTCGAAGGTCAACGGCGAGCTCAGGGACAATATCCTGAAAAAATTGTTCTTCGGATCGCCCGATACACCGGTGATCGACCGCGAAAACGTTCGCGAAAATATGGACGCGTTCATCGGGCTGGCGCTGCTGGCGTCTTCGCTGTTTGCCCACGCAAAAGCGGAGAGGCACGTGTATGATTACGGTGATATGGAACATACGTGCCTTAACATACTGCGAAAACACGACGCGGGCGGCGCGGGATCTGACGTGACCGGAAGCTTAGAAATGCCTGAACCGTCAGAACTGGCGCTTTCGTACAGAAAAAAATTTACGGAAATATACGTGGATGAGTATCAGGATACCAACATCCTTCAGGAGATCATATTAAGGCTGATCGCAGGAGAGGATGAAAGCGGGCCGGATATTTTTATGGTCGGCGATATGAAACAGAGCATTTATTCTTTCAGAAATGCGAGACCGGATCTGTTTATGGAAAAATATTCCACGTATAAAGACCTGAATGGGGATTGCACCGACCGCAGCGGAAGCGGGGGAAAACTGATCAGGCTGAATGCTAATTTCCGTAGCCGCGCGGGCGTGATCGACTCGATCAATACCGTTTTTTCGGCGCTCATGAACGTGACAACGTGCGGGATGCCGTACGGCCGTGATGAATATTTGAATTTCGGAGCCGAATACTATCCGGCTGAATCTGACAATAACAGAAAAACAGAAATAGTCGTTATTGACACCGGCGATCAGAAACAGGTACGTGTCGACAAGACGTTTATCGAGGGGTACGAGATCCTTTGCCGGATCAAGGATATGATCGCGGGCGGGTATAAAGTGTACGATACCGGGACGAAGGCGGAAAGGCCTCTCAGGTACGGTGATATCTGCATTTTGATGCGTTCGCTTTCTCCGAACGGAGCGAAACTGGCGGATCTTCTGCGAAAGGGAGGCGTGCCGGTCAGGGACACGAAGGACCGCTCCGGGATCTTCGTCCATCCGGAAGTGAGAACGGCAGTCGCTTTTATGCACCTGCTCGACAATCCACTCTGCGACATTCCTCTCGTTTCGGTATTAAAGAACGTTTACGGGTTTACGGGAGATATTTTCGTTCGCATAAAGCTGGCGGTACCGGATCGCGATATGCCTTTCTACAAAAGAATGCAGAAATATGCCTCATACGGTGACGAAAGCGATACGGGCAGCGGCGAGGCAGCAGCTTTTGATAATGATGAGCGTACGGCGCGTGACCTTGTATCGGCATTCATCTCCAGGCTTGGCTATCTGAGGAAAGCGTGCATGCGGCGTCCTGTTTCCGAAACTCTCTGGGAGTGCATGACAGAAAACGGATTCCTTAACGCGGTAAGAGCTATGCCTGACGGCGGCGCGGCGTATTCAAATCTGATGAGGCTCGTCTCGTTCACGTCCGGGTTTGACAATTCCGGAGGCGGTTCGTTCACGGATTATATCCGTGTGCTGGAAACCGCGGAAAAGAAAGGAATGATCAGTTCTGCCTCTCCGCCGGAGTATGATGCCGTGACGGTCACTTCCATCCACTCGAGCAAGGGACTTGAATATCCCGTAGTGATCCTTGCGGAAGCCGGAAGAGGGCGAAATATCAGGGACGAGAGCACGAAGCTGATCGTCCACAAAGAGCTCGGGCTTGGACCGTCCTGTTTTGATAAAGCAGCGCGTACGATCTTTCCTTCCGTTATGAAAGAGGCGATCCGTTTGAGAATAGCGCGTGACTCCCGCGCCGAAGAAATGAGGCTGCTGTATGTGGCAATGACACGTGCCAGAGAAAAGCTTATAATCACGGGCGTCGGAGGCGGATTCGAAGGGTTCGTACAAAAATGTACCGATATGCTTGATCCTTCGTTTAAAAAGCCGATGGATTATTACGTTTTAGACGCGGACGATTTTCTTACCCTGCTCGGGATGGCTGTGCTTTGCAAAGGCGCGGACAATACCGGTTCGTGCGAGCTTGTCCCCGGATCATATGCGGCGTCATACTTATCCGGACTCTTAGGCGAACAGGGAGAAGAGAGCGCTTACCCGGAGGACGTCAATGACGATCCCGTTTCCGGCGGACTTCCTGGCGGTATCCGCTTCGGCCTTCCTCCGGTGAAACTCTGGGCTCCTTCTTCTGAGCTGACGGTCAGAACGCCGCGCGAGGGGAAAATCTGCCCCGCTAAGATCTCTGTTTCCGAACTTAAACGTTTATCAGACGTGCCGGAGCCGGATCAGGGACCTGACGCCGTATTGCCGATCGTATCCCCGACCGGCCCTCCGGCCTTCAGGATGCTTGAAGAACGAGATGAAACCGACGGAAAAGACGCGAAAACCGGGGGCGCACGTGCGGGAACGCTGATCCACTGCTGCCTTGAACATATTGATTTTAACAGATCATCCGGCGAAGGCGCCGATATGGCGACCGCTGAAAAATACGTGTCGGAGCTCATAGAAGACCTTGTCCGCCGCAGATTTTTCACGGATGCAGACGCTAAACTAATCCCTAAAAATATCCTTACCGGATTTGTCACGTCTGATTTTGCCCGTATGATCGCATCGGCGGATGAGGTCATGCGCGAGATACCTTTTGCAGTCGAATATCCGTCGGATACGCTTTTCGGTGATCCGGATCTTGCGGGAAATTCCACGGTGGTACAGGGTATAATCGACTGTGTGTGCAGGAGCGGCGGTAAAATAATACTGATCGACTATAAGAGCGACTATATTTCCGGCCGTGAAGACAGCAGATTTGAAGAGCATTCGCGCCGTTATGCGATCCAGCTCTCGGTATACGCCGAAGTAATAAGACGCGTGTTCGGGAAACTGCCCGACAGGACCGTGCTGTATTATCTCAGGTACGGAAAAGAATTTGAAATATCAGGAGAATCGTTAAGACAATGGAAGAAATGAGACTGCAAAAGTACCTGGCGCTATGCGGGGTGGCATCCAGAAGAAGCTCAGAAACGATGATCGCCGAAGGAAGAGTGACGGTGAACGGCAGAGTCGTTACCGAGATGGGAACGAAAGTGACGGGAAAAGATACGGTATGCGTTGACGGGAAGGCGGTAAAGCCCGAACGGAACAAGGTATATATTATGATCAACAAACCGGTCGGGGTATTGTCTTCAACGTCAGACGACAGAGGGCGTCAATGTGTCGTTGACCTCGTCGAAGGTGTGCGCGAGAGGCTGTATCCGGTCGGGCGTCTTGATTATGACACTTCCGGGCTCCTGCTCCTTACGAACGACGGTGATTTTACGCGAAAACTCACGCATCCTTCTTTTGAGATCTGGAAAACGTACGAGGCGCTGGTGAAGGGTGAGATAAACGAGGGCAATATCAAGCGTTTTTCCGAGGGGCTCGTCCTCGACGACGGTCCTACGCTTCCCGCGCTGCTCACCGTTATAGGTCACAAGGGCGACAATGCCATCGCCGAGGTCCGTGTACGTGAGGGCCGTAACCGTCAGGTCAGGCGTATGCTCGAGGCGATACGCCATCCGGTGATCAAACTGAAGCGCACGGGATTCGGTCCGCTTGAGCTCGGAGATGATCTCAGACCGGGTGCGTGGCGGTATCTTACTGATGCAGAGGTGGCAATGCTGTATAAGGCGGCCGGCATATCGGAGTGATCTCGCTTTTTTCCGGAACACACGCGTATTTTTCCCGTTTTTTCCCGGGAAAAAATCCGGAAAAAACATGTTTCACTTGACACCCGCTTCGGCATGAAGGTAAAATTTTCGTGAAAATAATCCGAACGAAACTGGAGGTTAAATTTATGGCAGATACGTTAGACGAGAAAAAGATCGCAGAGAAGAAGAAAGCGCTGGAAAACGCAATGGCGCAGATAGATAAGCAGTTCGGTAAAGGCGCGGTCATGAAGCTTGGGGATAACGTTCATATGAACGTAGAGACCATTTCGACCGGGTCGATCGGGCTTGATATGGCCCTTGGCGTGGGAGGTCTTCCCAGAGGAAGGATCATCGAGATATTCGGGCCTGAATCTTCCGGTAAGACGACGCTTGCGCTTCACGTGATCGCGGAAGCGCAGAAAAAAGGCGGAGAGGCCGCTTTCATTGACGCCGAACATGCACTCGATCCCGTGTACGCCAGAAAGTTAGGCGTGGATATCGATAACCTTATCGTATCCCAGCCGGATACGGGCGAGCAGGCGCTGGAGATAACGGAGGCGCTCGTGAGAAGCGGCGCCATTGACGTCATCGTCATAGACTCGGTCGCCGCGCTCGTGCCCAAGGCGGAGATCGACGGCGAAATGGGCGATTCTCACGTAGGTCTTCAGGCAAGGCTCATGTCGCAGGCTCTAAGAAAGCTTTCCGGCATCATCAATAAATCAAAAACGATCGCGATCTTCATAAACCAGCTGCGCGAAAAAGTCGGCATCATGTTCGGTAACCCTGAAGTTACCACGGGCGGCCGCGCGCTTAAATTCTATTCTTCCGTAAGACTTGACATCAGGAGGATCGAAGCGATCAAGAGCGAAGGTACCGTTATAGGAAACCGCACGAGAGTTAAAGTAGTTAAGAATAAAGTCGCTCCGCCTTTCAGAGAGACCGAATTCGATATCATTTACGGTGAAGGTATATCGCGTACCGGATCCGTGCTCGATATAGCGGTGGAGAACGATATCATCGTAAAGAGCGGTTCGTGGTTCGCTTATAACGGAGCGCGCATAGGTCAGGGAAGGGAGAATGCGAAACAGTATCTTAAGGATAATCCCGCCGTGCTTGATGAAGTGGAAGCGAAGATAAGGTCGATGATCAGCGAGAAGAATAAGAAGGCTACCGTATTCAGCGCTTCAGAGGCTGTTCCGTCAGAAGAAGAGCTTGATTCTTCTCTTGTCCCGCCGCCGGCAGACATTCCCGGAGCCGTTCCGCCTCCGCCGGTACCGCCTGTCAGCAGAAGATGATGCTTTCCGGGCTCACTGACCGGTACGTGATATGATAGAGACCATTTTAAACGCACAGGCTGACGGGGATGATCCCGCTGAATATACTGTTGAATTCAGTGCTGCAGGAAAGATCAGATTCAGTTCAGACGAAGTGTGGGAATACGGACTTTACGAAGAAGGTAAAGAGATAGATACGGCGGAAGTATGCACGGCGATACTTGTAAAACGGATGAAAAGGTACGTCCTTCCTTACAGTGTTTACTGCCGCCGGACCGAAGAACAGATCATTCAGAAGATAAACGGCTATTTCTGTGAAAAAAACGGTTATACGGGTATCTGGGCGGATCTGAAAGAAGATGCGCTGCCGGAAGTGCTGGAATACCTTAAAGAGGAAAAATATGCCGGCGACGAGGCTTACTGTGATGCTTTTTTCAAAAGTTCTTCGGGTAAAGACGTTTCGTCAGCGCGGCTCGTGTTCGAACTCGTCAGAAGAGGCGTAGACAGAGACACGGCGGAAAGAGCAGGGGCAGCGGCAGGAAGAGACGATGAGGCTTCGTGTAGAAGGGCTCTTGAGAAGAAGCTTAGGCAGTATTCCGAACAGACCGGGCGCGAGGATTTTCCGAACGCTAAAGAGAGAGCATCCATCACGAGGTTTCTGATCTCAAGAGGGTTTGAACCTGAGCTTATAAATAAAGTTCTGAACGGATATGTTTTCCGCGAGGGCGGTCAGGGAGATCTTGGCGGCGACCCGTACGGGGACGGAGTGTGATCATGAAAATAAGACCAGAAAATATCACCGCGGCTATCGTTTCGCTGGGGTGCGCAAAGAATCTCGTTGACTCCGAACTGATGCTCGGAAAGCTCAGAGAGCGCGGGTTCAATACCGCTGCCGAGCCCGAAAAAGCTGACGTCATAATCGTTAACACCTGCGCTTTTATCGAGGATGCCAGGGAAGAGGCTATAAACACGATACTGCAGATGGCGGAGTATAAAAAGGACGGGAATTGCCGCGTGCTGATCGTGGCGGGATGCCTGGCGCAAAGATATCCGGAAGAGATTAAAAAAGAGCTGCCGGAAGTCGACGCCATCGTGGGGATAAACAGCGTTGACCGCATTGCCGACGCGATAACGCGCGCGTATGAGAATGGGTCCGGCGCCCCGGTAGAGGAGCTGTCTGACGAATATGGCGCGTCATATATGAACGGCCCGAGAGTATTGTCCACGCCGGCCGGAAGCGCGTACGTTAAGATCGCCGAAGGCTGCGATAATCGCTGCACGTACTGCGCCATACCGCTCATACGCGGAAATATGCGTTCGAGAAAGCCTGAGGATATCATCGCAGAAGTGCGCGAGCTCGTTTCTAACGGTGTGCGCGAGGTCAATATCATCGCTCAGGATATTACGAAGTACGGAAAAGATCTTTTCGGAAAACCTGCTCTTTCGGAGCTGCTGAAAGAAATAGATAAGATCGAAGGCCTCTGGATGATCAGACTCCTTTATCTCTACCCGGATGAGATCGACAGCGAGCTTATCGAAACTATCGCTTCGTCGGAAAAGATCGCAAATTACGTCGATCTTCCGCTTCAGCATATAAGCGACAGGATCCTTAAAAAGATGAACCGCAGAGGCAGTTCGGACGATATCCGGAGGGTCGTTTCGGAGTTGAAAGCCGCTCTGCCGGACGGCATATTCAGGACTACATTTATTGTAGGATTCCCGGGGGAAACGGAAGAAGATTTTCAGGAACTACTGAAGTTTGTGAAGGAGTATCCGTTCGACAGGATAGGTGTTTTTAAATATTCCCCCGAGGAAGGCACGCCTGCAGGGACAATGCCTGACCAGGTCCCGGAAGATATAAAGCAGGACCGTTACGAAAGGCTTTACAAACTGGCCGGAAAGATCTCTCTCGGGCTCGGCAGGAAGAGGAAAGGAAAGACCGTCAGCGTGCTTACCGAAGGTGTCTGCGACGACGGGATCTTTTACTACGGCCGCTCTTATGCCGAAGCTCCGGATTCAGACGGTAAAGTGTTCTTCACCTCGTCCGAGCCGCTCGGGGAAGGGGATATCGTAGACGTAAAGCTGCTTATTGCGGAAGAGTATGATATGACCGGAAAGGCCCTGAATTGACTTTTTCGCCTGCCGGTGTATAATCTATACAAAGGATATGGAGGTGGTATGCCTTGAATCTGCCCAATAAACTGACAGTAGCCAGAATGGTGCTAGTATTTGTTTTCGCTATATTCGCTTTCCCGCTTAACCTGTTCCCGGGTGCAGGCTGGATAGCGCTCTGCATATATATCATAGCGTCTGTGACTGACGCGCTGGACGGTCATCTTGCAAGGAAAAACAACCAGGTGACTGATTTCGGAAAATTCCTTGACCCTCTTGCAGATAAACTTCTTGTGAACACGGCCCTTGTTTCCCTTATCCCGTTCATGTTTGCAAACTACGGCGAACTTGCGCAGATAATACTCTGGGCGACGCTGATAAACCTTGCAAGAGAATTTGCTGTTTCCGGGATCCGGATGCTCGCCGCCGGAAACGGTAAAGTCATCGCGGCCGGTAAGATGGGGAAGCTTAAAATGGTAGTTCAGACGGCCGCTCTCGTGGTGCTCCTTTTAGGAAGAGCATCTTTCGGCGGCGTTTTTTCCAGGGTATGCATAATAGCAGGACTGGTATTGCTGGGCGCCGCGACTGTGCTTGCCGTGTGGTCCGGTATAGAGTATATCGCCGGTAATAAAAACCTTCTGAAGAACATGAAATAAAGGACTTTTACAGAATTATCACGTATTACTTGCGTTTTGGGCGCGGTTTGTGGTATATTGATATATGGTGACGGAGTTAACGTCACTGATTCGATAAGAAAGGAAGAAAAGAATGTTTGAAAGAATAAAGAAAATTATAATGACCCAGCTTGATGTTGACGAAAGCCAGGTCACTTTGGATTCTTCTTTTGTTGACGATCTCGGTGCCGATTCACTGGACGTAGTGGAGCTTATTATGGCTCTCGAGCAGGAGTTCAATATCGAGATACCGGATGAAGATGCTGAAAAGATCATTACTGTAAACGATGCAGTTCAGTACGTGACCAGCAATATCAAATAAAAATGACTGATCTTGCGCGAGTTCAGGAACTTATCGGGTACAGATTCAATGATGTGACGCTGCTGAAAAAGGCATTTACACACACGTCGTACGCGAATGAGCATTGCGCGCTCGGGCATATCGACAGTAACCAGAGACTTGAATTTCTTGGTGATTCTGTTCTGAGCACGGCTGTTAGCACGTATCTTTTCAGAAATCATCCCGGGATGACAGAAGGAGAACTGTCGAGATCCAGGTCGATAATAGTTTGCGAGGAGACCCTTTTCGAGGTCGCCTCGCTTTTTTGTTTCGGAGATTTTATGCTTTTCGGCCGCGGCGAAGTGCTTACGGGGGGCAGGAACAAGATCTCTGTTCTGGCTGACAGCGTAGAAGCGGTCATCGCCGCAGTTTATCTTGATTCGGATTACTACTGTGCCGAAAGATTTATACTGAAAAATCTCGGTTTTGAGGAGCGAATAGCGTCAATGACCGCAGCTTCAGAGCAGTCCGACCATAAAACGGCTCTTCAGGAGTTCTTCCGCGATCCGGAAGTTCATATCACTTACGAGATCAGGGGAAGGACCGGTCCCGATCACGATCCGCGGTTCGTGGCGGAGGTCAACGTCGAAAAAGACGGTGCTGTGATCTGTACTCAGACAGGCTCAGGCAGAAGTAAAAAAGCTGCCGAACAGGAGGCTGCGGGAGCGGCTCTTAAGGTCCTTAAAGAGGCATCTTCCTGAGCAGGACAGTATCGCACTTATTTCGAATTTTTCCCGGATATTTCCCGAAATTTCCCGCATTTTCCCGGTTTTTCCCGGGAAATTTTTGCGTAATAACCGGACGAGGGAGTAATATTCTTGCCGGAGGCGATCGTATGAGGCTCAGGATCTTCGGCAGGATCATATACGTAAAAAAAGGATTGGCAGCGGTCATTTTGGTCGCGATCGCTATTGCCGCGGCGCTGATCATCCATAACTGCGAAAACAGGCGGAGTTTGCCTGAAATCGAGAAGCAAAGTTCACCATACTCTGAAAACGGGACGCACCTGACTCCTCCAAACGGGGGCGAGAAAAAAACAAACGGCGCAGAGATAAAAGGCACGGGTATTGACGCTTTTGCGACGCCCGCCACGCCGCAGCCGACGGAAGACAGAACGGTCGCAGTGCATATAACCGGAGCAGTTGAAAGAGAAGGCGTATACAGGCTTGAATACGGTTCGATCATCCAGGATGCCGTAGATATGTGCGGAGGGCTCCTCCCGGACGCAGACACGTATTTTATAAATCTGGCGATGAAACTCAACGACGGGATGCGGATCCATATTCCGTTCGTTTACAGCGAGGACAAGACGTGGCTCTTAGACGTCGGTTACGCGAGCAGCACCGGGCAGTCGGGATCCGAGCAAAGCACCGGGCGCCAGAACGGGCTGGTCAATATCAATACTGCGTCGGTCAATGAGCTGATCACCCTTAACGGCATCGGCGAGAGTACAGCCAGGGACATAATCGCGTACAGAGAAGAGCACGGCAGGTTTGAAACGATCGAGGAAATAATGAACGTACCGGGGATCAAGGCAGCCAGATTCGGCAAAATAAAAAACTTTATTACGGTCTCAGGATGACACACGGAATAATTTGCAAAAAAAACACTTTTGTAGTAAAATATCATCGGAAAATTTGGTTATTACGGGAGGATAAAGTTACGTGGCAAACGCAAACAAGAAATCAAAAGATAAAAATACAAATACAAGTTCAAATAGATCAAACGGGAAGGCTGACGGTCGCGAATCACGCGATCTTAAAGAACGTCGCGATAATACGAAAAAATCCGGAGGAAACGCTGTAAAAAACCGTGATTCCGGAAGCGGAGTAGCCGTAAAAGAATCACACGGAAGCAGGGAAATAATAGCAGTCATACTTGCCGCCGTGGGTGTTTTCATCATTTTCTCACTCTTCGGAAAGACAGGCCAGATCGGCAGACTCGTTGTCTCCGTCATGTTCGGCCTCGTTGGCAGATTCGCGACGATCGTCCTGCTTATTATGCTGTTCGTTCTCGCTTTTACCGTACTTAGAGGCACGTCGAAAACGATATTCTCGCTTAAAAACGTGATACTGTTCGTGCTGATGCTGCTGATCAGCGCGGCGATGATACATACTTTCGCCTATAACGTCGAGCATTATGAAGGACGCAATTTCCTCGGAATAGTCAGCCTGCTCTGGAAGGAACAGGAGCACGGCGGAGGAGTTATCGGGGGCCTCATCAGCTACGGTCTTCAGCGCCTTGTAGAAAAGCCCGGCGCGCTTATTATACTCATACCGGCAACGATCGTGCTGGCGATGGTGCTCTTCTCACTGTCGTTCGTAAGAGCGGCTAAAAAGATCGCAAACGCAGGCGGTAAATTCGGCGGATGGATGTCCGGCGTCGTCGAACGTTTCAAAAAATCCGACGAGAAAAATAAAGAGAAAAAACGGATCGCAGCAGCAGAAAAAGCGTGGAAAAAAGAACTGAAAGCCCAGGAAGCGAAAGAAGCGGAAGAGCGCAAGGCTGAAGAAAAGAGACTCGAAGCAGAGGCGAGAGCGAGAGCCGAAGCGGAACATAATGAGGAACTGCTAAAAGGTGAAGACGGAGAAACGTACGACGACGGGTACGGTTACTCAGACGGTACGATACCCGCAGACGCCGGAGACGGAGCAGGAATATCCGACGAACATATAGAGCTTGTCAGCGCAAGAGGACGTAAAAAAGACGTCTTTCGCGAAGACCTCGAAAAGCAGAAAGAAAGGCACCGCGAAGCGGAGCGCAAGATCATGTCCCAGGAGGACGATGACGCAGAAGGATATCGTCCGTTTTCCGGACAGGAGCGCGCGGCCAATGCCGCTGTAGCCCCTGCAGGAGCCGCAGCCTCACAGGCAGCCGGGGCAGTCCGGAACGACGACAGACAGCAGGCAACCGGCGGGAACGTGCAGGCGATCGGCGGAAATGCGGAAAACGCCTCCGGAACGCTTCAGCAGGGACCTTCTCCGGCCGCGGTCAATAAACCTGCGAAGGTCGAAAACGAGATCCGCGTAGTTCTTTGCAACGAAGACGCGATATATAAATTGCCCCCGCACGACATCCTCAGAAGCGTTGACCAGGACTTCTCGGATGCACTCGAACAGGAGAAAAACGCAAAACTCACCGCACGGAAACTTGAAGACGTCATGCGCAGCTTCGGAATCGAAGCAAAGGTCACAAAGATCTCGATCGGTTCGACGGTTACTATGTTCGAACTTCAGCCTCAATCCGGAGTTAAGGTAAGCAGGATCAAGAACCTGTCGGACGATATCGCACTGAATCTTGCCGCATCGGGCGTCAGGATCCTTGCCCCGATACCCGGAAAAGCCGCTATAGGCATCGAGGTGCCTAACGAAGACAGGAGAACGGTTTACCTGAAAGACCTTATCGAGACCACCGATTTCGAGAATCACAGATCGAAGCTGGCGTTCTGCCTCGGCGAAGATATATCAGGAGCCCCGATAATAGCTGATATAGCAAAAATGCCGCACGTTCTCATCGCGGGCACCACAGGTTCAGGAAAGAGCGTATGCATAAACTGCCTTATTATGAGCCTTCTATACAGATGCACGCCTAACGACGTCAGACTGATCATGATCGACCCGAAAGTCGTGGAACTGCAGATCTACAACAGCATTCCGCATCTGCTGATACCGGTCGTCACCGAGCCTAAGAAAGCCGCAGGCGCGCTTTCCTGGACGGTACAGGAGATGGAGAACAGGTATAAACTGTTCGCCAAATATAATCTTCGCGATATAAACGCGTATAACGATTACGCTCCGGAGCACGGTCTTCCGAGGATGCCGAGGATCGTCATTATTATCGACGAGCTCGCAGATCTTATGATGGTGGTCAGAGACTCGGCCGAAGAGGCGATAAACCGCATCGCACAGAAAGCGAGAGCCGCGGGAATGCACCTGATCGTAGCGACACAAAGACCTTCTGTTGACGTCATAACCGGTCTTATAAAGGCCAATATACCGTCGAGGATCGCATTCACCGTATCATCGGTCGTTGACTCCAAAACGATACTTGACTACGGCGGGGCGGAGAAGCTTCTGGGACGCGGCGATATGCTGTACCATCCTCTCGACTTTATGAAACCGCTGCGTGTACAGGGCGGATTCGTATCAGATATGGAAATAGAAGAAACCGTCGATTTCCTGCGCGTACAGAGACTTCAGACGGAACTCGACGAACAGATATCGAGCGATATCGACAACGCAAGGCCGGTCGAGAAGCCCGGCAGAGGAAACCGAGTAGATATCGACGCTAACGACGCTGACCCGATGCTGCCCGAAGCAATTGATATCGCGATCGAAACGAAACAGATCTCGGCTTCGTTCCTGCAGCGCAAGCTGGGGCTGGGCTACAGCAGGGCGTCCAGGCTCATCGACCAGATGGAGGAGCGAGGATATATATCGGCAAGGGACGGAAATAACCCGCGTCAGGTGCTCGTCAGTCAGAATCCGCTCAGATGAGTGCTTCAGGATTTCATGGGTTAGGTTTACGGAGGTCAATTCAATGATAGATAACAGTTCTGAGCGTCCGGCCGGTCCTGACGGTATATGCTGTAAAGACAGCCGCCGGTTCGCATATTTCGACGGACACTGCGACACGCTGACGGAATTCGACGAGTCGAAAGAGACTATCTACGATTCCGACACGCATTTTAACGTAAAAAAACAGCTCGGATACTTCAGGCACGTCCAGGTCGCGGATATCTGGGTAGACAGGGCAAGGCACGATCCTGCGGCGCGCGTGGATCATTTCATAAATGTGTTTGAAAGGCAGCTCAGACTGCTGGAGGAAAAAGGCAGGGCGGAGTGTAGCGGCGGTTTCGGCGTTTGCTTCATAAAATCGAGGGAAGACCTTTGCGAGTACTATGACAGCGATGGATCGCCCGCGGTACGCTCGGGACTGATACTCGGGATAGAAGGCGGAGAATGCATCGACGGAGACGAAGAATTCATTGCCCTCAGAAAACTTTTTGACCGCGGCGTAAGACTGATCACGCTCACGTGGAACACACCCAATACGATCTCCGATACGAACTGCGCTGTGGCGGCCAGGCCGGGGCTCACAGATTTCGGGAGGAGAGTTGTCGCGGAAATGAACCGGCTCGGGATGATGATCGACGTTTCGCATATCTCCGACAGAGGATTTGAAGACGTGCTGGAGATCAGCCGCAAACCGGTGATCGCTTCGCATTCGGATTCCAGGGCGCTGTGCGGACACGGAAGAAATCTGACCGACGACATGTTCAGGTCGCTCGTCGCCGCAGGCGGCGTAACGGGGATCAATTTCTGCACCGATTTTCTCGGAGGAAGCCGCGATCTGGACCGCATACTTGAACACATAGAACATTTCGCGAGCCTCGGGGGCGTGGCGAACATAGGGATCGGGTCGGATTTCGACGGTATCTCGTGCCTGCCCGGGGGGATCGACGGAGCAGAAAGTTTATATAAAATAATTGACGGACTGCTCAAATTGAATTATACTGAAGCACAGGCGGAAGGCATTGCCGGCGGGAACTTCCGCAGAGTATTCGAAGAAGTGCTTCCGCCGCGGATCTGAATCGGACATCAATTAAGCTGCGGATCCGGATCGGATATCATATAAGCGACGTTATAGCGAGCAGGAAAAGGATTGGACAGAGGTTCTGAAATGGCATACGAGAGAGATAACGTTAATAATACGCGAAATACAGGTAATTATAAGAATTCAAAAAGCGGCGGTAAGAACACGTCGGTCGGACGGAAAGTCGGTAGAATTTTCGGCCGGGTCGGGATCGTGCTGCTCACGGTGGTAATCATCCTGGTCGTAACGCTTGTCGGAGTCCTTATGGTCCTTTATTACGGCCCGTCGCCGTCAGCGAGAGACAGATTCGTATTGACCGTCACCGAAACGAGCGCAGGCGGGATATTGGCCACGTGGTTCCTTCCTAAATCAACGATCGAAGAGATCCGGGCAGCGAACGTCGTCACCGAAACGGATGACATTACCGACGTGGGAATGATAAAGATCCCCGGCTCAAGCACTCAAAAAGGCACAGACCCTGAAGATCCTGACGATCACGGGAGCGACCCCGGACAGCCAGTTACTGACGGTCCTTCAGAATACGATATAAACGGCATCGAACTCATAGATATCGTAGGGAAAACCTACAGAGGAAAACTGCTTATCGTAAACAATCCCAAGCGCGTATTTATCGGAACCCCTCCCGCGTACGGAGAGGATAAAAAAGGCGTCTCCACCATAAATATGGTGAAGGAAGCTAACGCGCTCTACGGAATAAACGGCGGCGGCTTTTACGACACCGGAAGCGGAAACGGCGGTGTTCCAACAGGCAGGGATAATTCTCCCGGAATAGTCATTTCGCGCGGAAAACTCATGTGGGGCAGCAAACGCGAAACGTACGAACTTATCGGTATAAATAAGGACGGGATCCTCGTCCTCGGGAAAATGACCGGTCAGCAGGCCCTCGACCGGGGCATCGTCGAAGCGTTGAATTTCGGACCGTATCTGATCGTAAACGGCGAGCCGTGTGCCGTTCAGGGTTATACCGAGAGCAGCCTGAATCCCAGATCCGTGATAGGCCAGAGGAACGACGGGGCAATGATGCTGCTTACGATCGACGGCCGTCAGCCTACCAGCATCGGCGCTTCGTATGAGGATCTTATCGAGATCATGATGAGATACGGAGCGGTGAACGCGGCAAACCTTGACGGCGGTTCATCTACGTATATGGTCCAGAACGCCGAAGACAGGAACGACCCCCAGATCATCACGCAGACCGCGTCGCTGTACGGACCGAGAAGGATGGCGACCGCTATACTTGTTGCCCGCGTAGAAGATACGCCGGAGGATTAACGTCATGAGCAGCACACATAAAAGCGCGAAAAAGAAAAAATATTTCGGAAAGATCCTGCTCATCTTTATCCTTGTCGCCGTAGTGGCGATACTCGCAGGCCTCCTGTGGTTTTTCAACTGGCTTTCGGACTACGAGAACAGCGAAAAACATCACGTGGCGGAACGTATCGTCGAAAAATGCGAGCAGGGTGATTACGAATATATAGCGTCCCTTACGGACGTCGTTTCCGCCGGGCTCGAATCAAAGGAAGTATACGCGGAAGAGATAGGCAAGGTCCTTAAGGGCAGAAATATCACGTACGCCAAGGCGTTCTCATACGACAGATTTGAAAAGCCGATGTACAAGATAATGGCGGACGGAGAATACGTGTGCAAGCTCGCTTTAAAGAAAGCCGGAAAATCCAAATATAACTTCGACACTTACGAACCCGATTACTTTTCGGCGTTCGATTTCGGATACGGCAGCGTGGCGTTCCTCGTACCGGATTTTTACGAAGTATACTGCAACGGAAAGCTATTGGACGATAAATTTATTGTCCTTTCGGGACTGAACCCGGAGCTCATGAAATTTGCCATGACTGACCGGGAAAACCCGTCTCTTTCAAGGTACGAGATCACCGGCCTGACGTCAAGGTGCGAGATCATTGCCCGCGACAGCAGCGGGATGACGGTGGAACTCGAGGAAAAGAACGGAAGGTATGAAGCGTCGTTCACGTCAATGCGTTTCAGCGTTCCTGCAAACATTTCGATATACGTCAACGGCAGGAAGCTCGAGGATAAGTACGTGGTCTCCGAAGGTTTCGGCACGTCTGTTCCGTCAGGCGGCGCGTTTGCTCCGATGCTTTCGGGAGGGAGCGTCGCTTCGGGCTACGTTTCGTACCAGGTGGATTATATAAGCCCTCTGTCTGAATATAAGGCCCTTAACGAGCGCGGGGAAGAAGTTGCGCTGAGGCTCGGCTCTGACGGCGTGTATAAAACCGGCGTTTCGGAGTACACTGTCAGGGTGCCCGCCGGATGGACGGTTAAAGCCGGTGACGTGACACTTTCGGGAACAGATAAATGGTACGCAGGAGAAGCCGGAGAAGTAGAAGAACTCAAGACTATATTGACCCGGTACTTACCTGAGCGGCCGACGCTATGCGAATACAAGTTCTCATTGCTTGACAGCGAGCCTGCGCCCGAGATCAGCCTCGAAAATGCGATCGGAGGCTGGCAGACGCTGAGCGCGGACGAAAACGGCATTTATACTTATGACTTCAGAGTCGATACGGACGTGCCCGAATTTACGAAACTTGCCGTAAACCGCACGAAGTGTTATGCCGAATATATCACGAACGATATGCCGCACGACGAATTCATGGACCTGATACTTTATGATCAGCCCATGTATTCAGAACTTGTCGATAACCCGTATTATTTCTATACAGGTCATAAAAAGCACTGGTTTGAAAACGAAACCTGGACAGACCTGCGTGTTTATTCGCAGAACTGTTTCTCCTGCCAGGTCAAATTTGATTACTACATCGGTAAGATCAAGACCGATCCTGATTTCGTTAAGATGCTGCCGCTGGACGTGCGGTTCTGGTACGTTAAATACGACGGATCGTGGTATATGGCGGAGTGGGAGATCAGCAGCTGACGCTTTTAATATACTTAGTAAGCTTCGATATCGACTTTTTCCACGGCTTCGATCCCTGACCCCAAAAAACGGCCTCCAAGCGCCCTGAAACGGTCTATCGAGTCCGAGGTGTAAAACTTTACCTTATCGGCGGGAAAATCGATTTCAGGGGCATCTGCGGCGCTCTCAGGGGCAGCAGATACGGCGGGATGCGCTAAAAGATTTTCGGATTCCAGTCTGTTCTTTACCGCGAGGGCAACGACGGATGCAGAGTTGATCAGTTTTACGTTTTTACCCATCACGTCTCCGATCACGTTTGCCAGGAGCGGATAATGCGTACATCCCAGAACGAGCGTATCGATCTCTGACGCCAGAAGAGGCTTCAGGTATTCTTCGGCGGTCAATCTCGTCACCGCTCCGTCCCACCATCCTTCTTCGGCAAGAGGAACGAAAAGCGGACAGGCTTTGCCGAAATATTTTACGTCGCCGCGCCCTTTAGCAGCTGCAGCCTTCGCGATCGCGAACTCATAAACACGGCTGCCTACCGTCGCCGAAGTACCGATCACGCCGATCCTGCCCGAGACAGAAGCATTGACCGCGGCGGCGGCGCCGGGCTCGACGACTTCTATAACGGGAAGAGTGTAGCGCTCCCGGACGGCCTTCGTGCCGCATGCGCTCGCCGTGTTGCACGCGATAACGATCGCTTTAACGTTTTTAGAAATAAGGAAATTAACGTCCTGGAGCGTATACTTCAGCACGGTTGCAGGCGACTTCGAGCCGTAAGGAGTACGGCCGTTATCACCGAAATAGATCAGTTTTTCATCCGGAAGGATGCGGCGGATCTCGCGCAGAACGGTAAGGCCTCCCAGACCGGAATCAAAAACACCGATCGCGCCTTCGCGCTCGTCAGAAACGGAACCGATCATCTTCCGGTCAGCGCTCATCGTAGCACCTCTTATCAGAGCCGTGCTTCCTGAACGCCAGATCTATCAGCTTGTCGAGAAGGATCCCGTAAGGCATTCCGTCGCTCACGGCCAGCTTGGGATACATGCTGCAGTCGGTAAAGCCCGGCATCGTATTGATCTCATTAAGGAGGATCTTTCCGTCCTTCTGAACGAAGAAATCCACGCGCGCGAGGCCCGAACCTTCGATAGCTTTGAAAGCTTTCACCGCAAGGCGCTGTATCTCTTTAACTATAAATTTCGGAACGTCGGGCGGGATGATGACGATACTCTCGCCGGCAACGTATTTTGAATCATAGTCGTAAAATTCTTTATCCGTCGAACGCACCTCGCCGGGGGTGAAAGCGGAAGGATCTTCGTTTCCAAGCACGCCGCATTCGATCTCTTTGCAGTCAACGTACCGCTCGATGAGTGCCTTATTATCGAATTTCAGCGCTTTTGCAAGGGCGGGTCCGAGATCTTCGGGCGTATCTGCGCGGGCAACGCCTACGGATGATCCGCAGTTCGCCGGTTTAACGAAACAGGGAAATCCGAAGCTGCTGTTAACGGCGTCAATATAATAGCCGGGTTTTTCTTCCGCCATATCTTTATACGCGATCATGTATTCGACCTGCGGTATACCGGCTTTTTCAAACTGGATCTTCGCGAAAGTCTTGTCCATACCGCACGCCGAAGCATAAACGCCACACCCTACGTAAGGGATCCCGAGCAGTTCGAAAAGTCCCTGAACGGTACCGTCTTCGCCGTTAAGCCCGTGAAGTACGGGGAAGATGCAGTCACAGGCACTAAGGACTGGCACGGCAAGCTCCAGGCTCCTGCGTCCCTCAACGTGCTTAAAACCGTTCTCTTTCACCGCGAGCGGCACCCACTTGTCTTTAGGGATCAGATCTACCGGCCCGGAGTACGGAAGCCAGTCACCGTCGTACGTTATTCCGATCATCGATATGTCGTATTTAGACCTGTCGAGATTGTTTATGATACAGAAAGCTGAGACGCACGATACTTCGTGCTCTGTAGAACGTCCGCCGAAAATAACGGCGATCTTTAACTTCTTTTTTTCTTCTGAGGCTCCGGCCTTAGGGGTCAGTCTGCGGTATGAATCTTTCACGTTTAACACTTCCGGTTTGAATTTTAGCTTTTGTATGGGCCGCTTTGCGCAAATTCCGCTGCATTCGTGCGGCATACGGCTATGTGCTAATTATACACTCTTGCCCCGGGACAAAACAAGTGATAAAATTATACGCGCGAGTCGTGCAATTTTTTTGCCGCGCTCCTTAACCGGGAACGGGATACCGCTTCCGGCATATTTAAAAGATGCGGCGGGGCGAAAGCTTTGGCCGGGAGGAAATGAGTTGAAACAGGAACGTTCTTTTCCGCAGCTTACGGTAAGTAAAAAAGCAGAGCTCAGCCTGAGGCGCGGCCATCCGTGGGTCTACGGCGAGGAGCTCAGAAACGACGTGCCTGTATCGTTCCCGAACGGAGGGCTGGTAGACGTCGTATCGGAGAAAGGCAGATACCTGGGCACCGGATTTTACAGCGAGAAAAGCAAGATCAAAGTGCGGGTACTGTCGGACAATGCAAACGAGCGGTTTGACGACAGCTTCTGGCAAAGGCGCGTTAAATACGCGGTGAATTACCGCCGGAAAGTGATGGGCAATGACATCGACGACTGCCGCATGATATTCGGAGAAGCAGACGGATTCCCGGGGCTTACCGTTGACCGCTACGGACCGTATATGGTCTCGGAAGTGCTGTCATACGGCATGGACAGAGTGAAGCAGACGGTATACCGGGCGCTCATAGAAGAATTTCCGGGGACGAAGGGAATATACGAGCGCGGGGAATCTGCGATAAGGCTGCTTGAAGGATTGCCGCAGCATTCAGGCTGGGCTGAAGGGATCCCGAACGACGGGAATACAAGATGCGAGATCACGGAGAACGGCATAAAATATATCGTCGACTTCGCGCTCGGGCAGAAAACAGGCTTTTTCCTTGACCAGAAGTTTAACCGCAGGGCGGTCGCGGCACTTTCAGAAGGGATGAGAGTGCTTGACCTGTGCACTCACACCGGATCTTTCGCGCTAAACGCCGTATCCGGAGGAGCGAAAAGCGTGACCGCGGTGGACGTATCACAGGCAGCGCTGGATATTGCCCGCGAAAACGCAGCGATAAACGGTATGGACGGTAAAGTGAGATTCGTCTGCGCAGACGTTTTCGACTACCTTCAGGAAGCGGAGAAATTGTCCGCGGCGGACAGATCCGACCTGATCATACTGGATCCTCCGGCGTTCACCAAAAGCTCCAGGACGCTGGGCAACGCTAAAAACGGGTACAGGGAGATCAATTACAGAGCTATGAGAGCGCTTCCGAGAGGCGGATATCTGGCCACGTGCTCGTGCTCTCACTTTATGACAACAGAGTTGTTCCTTGAAACGCTCCGCGCTTCGGCGCTGGACGCGGGAGTGGCGCTTAAAATAGTTGAGATAAGGCATCAGGCGCCTGACCATCCGGTACTTTTAAACGTTCCGGAAACCGATTACCTTAAGTTCGTGATATGCCAGGTGATATAAATATGGCGAATAAAAGCAGATTCAAAGACAGAATGAAAAAGATAAGCACGTCTCCGTTCCTTAAGATCATCGTCGGGTTCGCGTTCGTCGCGCTGTTCGGGGCGTTCCTGCTGTCGCTTCCGATATCGACGCACGACCGCGTATTCACGAGATTTGACGACGCGCTGTTCACCTCCACGTCCGCGGTATGCGTTACCGGGCTGGTGGTTAAAGACACGTCATCATACTGGTCCGCTTTCGGGCAGGGCGTGATCTTCGTTTTGATACAGATAGGCGGGCTGGGCGTAATAACCGTTGCCGCTGCTTTTGCGCTGGTCGCACGCAGGAAGATATCGATCGCTCAGCGAAGCACCATACAGGAATCGATATCCGCGCCTAAAATGGGAGGCATCGTAAGACTTATCCTGTTCGTATTGCTGATGACGTTTGCATTCGAGACTGCCGGCGCGCTTGCTATGATGCCGGAGTTTGTAAGGCTGTACGGCGCGAGAGGGATATGGATGGCGATATTCCACTCGGTTTCGGCGTTCTGCAATGCCGGGTTCGACGTGATGGGGCAGAAAACAGGCGATTTCTCGTCTCTGACGAGTTTCTATGCAAGCCCGCTGATCAACATCGTCGTCGTACTGCTCGTAACGATCGGCGGTATCGGGTACATCACGTGGGACGATATCCGTACGAATAAACTTCACTTCAAAAAATACGCGCTTCAGACGAAGCTGATACTTGTCACGAGCGCCATACTCGTCGTTGTCCCCGCCGTACTTTTCTTCATATTCGAATTTCGGGAAATGAAGACCGGTGAGCGCATACTCGTTTCACTGTTCCAGGCGGTAACGCCAAGAACGGCCGGATTCAATACCGTTGACCTCAACACCATGAGCGGATCCGGAAGAGGGTTGATGATCGCGCTGATGCTGATCGGAGGTTCTCCCGGGTCAACGGCGGGCGGTATGAAAACTACAACGATAGCGGTGCTGTTCGGAAGTATGATCTCGGTGTTCCGCAGAAAGAACGATACGGAGTTTTTCGGCAGGAGGATTGATCCGGAGGTCAGCCGCGTCGCCGCCGCCGTGCTGATGCTTTACATAACACTGTTCGTAGGATGCGGCCTGATAATAAGCAGGATCGAAGGGATCCCCGCTAACTTGTGCCTGTTCGAGACCGCATCGGCGATAGGCACCGTCGGATTAACGCTCGGTATCACACCGGGGCTCGGAGTCGCGTCTAAGTTCATTCTTATGTCGCTGATGTTCATCGGGCGCGTAGGCGGATTGACAATAATTTATGCCGCGATATCGGATAAAAAAGAGATGTCGAGGCTGCCTCAGGGCAAAATAACGGTCGGCTAAACGGCAGGAAGGGCAGCTCACCCGCGGCCTTCGGATCCGCGGACAATGCATTTAAGGAGGACAATCAGTTATGAAATCTTTTCTTGTAATCGGACTCGGCAGATTCGGCAGACATATCTGCAGCCACCTTACGAAACTCGGTCACGAGGTCATGGCGATCGACCGGGATGAAAAATGTGTCAATGATTCTATGGATCTTGTTTCCGGCGCGCGTATCGGCGACGGGACAGACATTGAATTTCTGAAATCGCTTGGCGTCAGAAATTTTGACTGCTGCATCGTCACTATAAGCGGCGATTTTCAGAGTTCTCTTGAAACAACTTATAATTTAAAAGAACTCGGAGCACGTCACGTTGTCTCCAGAGCTGAGCGCGACGCGCAGGAGAAATTTCTGCTCAGGAACGGAGCAGACGAGGTCGTTTACCCCGAGAAACAGATGGCTAAGATCGCCGCTATCCGCTACAGTTCCGAACATATTCTTGACTATGTGGAGATCAGCGACGATTACGGTGTGTTTGAAGTGACTGTTCCGAAGAACTGGCTGAATAAAACGGTCGGGCAGCTGGATATCCGCCGTAATTACAACATAAACATCCTGGGGCTTAAACGCAACGGCCGAATGGATGCGTCGGTCGATGCGTCTACCGTGTTCGATGATGAAAGAACGCTTCTTGTATTAGGTGATTACAAGACGATACAGAAGATATTCAAGATCTGATTTTTTCTGCTCCGTTCCGCCGGGCTGTGAATATGCACGGTAAAACTGAAACCTTATAAGGCGGCCGCGGGGCCGCCTTTTGTTTTATCTGTATAAAGTGCTGAGAATACTCGGGAGGGGATGGCTATTTCATATTATCGACGTACGATGCGGCGGCGAGACCTGCTTCGGCTCCGTCCGATACGGCGGTCGTCACCTGACGAACTCTTTTAACCCTGCAGTCGCCGGCAACGAAAATGCCGGGCGTTTTAGTGTTGATATTGTCCGCTGCGATCACGTACCCGCGCTCGTCGAGGTCGATAAGCCCGGCAAAAGCGTCGTTCTGAGGAACGGTGCCTATTGCCACGAACAATCCGTCGACCGTCATGCTTTTTTCGATCCCGTCCTGTTCGATAACGATACCGCTCAGTTCTTTCTCGCCGAGGAAGCCTTTAACTTTAACACCGGTGAGGATCTCAACGTTTTCTTTTGCGCGAAGCTTATCCTGCATTTTCTGCTCGCCTGTGAGGAAGGGCAGATCCTGAAGAATATAAAGTTTTTTAACGAGATCGGCGAGCATAACGGCCTCGACGAGGGCGCTGTTCCCGCCGCCTACGAGCGCTACCGTTTTGCCTTTATAGAAAGCTCCGTCGCACACGGCGCAAAAAGAAATGCCGTTTCCGATAAACTGATCCTCATTCGGAAGTCCGAGGTGGCGGTGAGCCGCGCCGGTGGCAATTATCACCGCTTTCGCGCTGTGTTCTTCGCCCATATCGGTCTTCACGGTCTTATAAGATCCGTGATCGGTGATCGACACCGCTTCCCCGAGGTCAAGGTCAGCTCCCTGCGCCAGGACCTGGTTCATAAGTTTATCCGCAAAGTCCGAGCCGGATATCGACTCGAAACCGGGGATGTTTTCAACGAGAGGGGACAGCGTGATCTGGCCTCCGGCCGTTTCCTTCTCAAGAACGAGAACCGATTTGGACGCTCTTTTCGCGTAAATGGCGGCAGTCAGACCTGCCGGACCGCCGCCAATGATAATGATATCGTACATAACAGATATTGACCCTCGATGTTATCAGCCTACCGCGAAACGCTTGATGTTGGAAGCATTCACGATCTTTTCGACGTTCGGACCTTCCGCGACGATCAGCGTAGGAGCCTGCTTTACTTCGTATTTCTTAGTCAGTTCGGGATTCTCCTCCGCGTCGATCACTTCGTACTTAATACCGGCGTTATCAAGTATCGTCTTAGCCATACGGCAGTTAGGACAGGTCTTTGTAGCGAACAGCAGAAGCTTTCTGCCCTCGTTCGCAGCCTGCTTCGCAGCTTCCGCAGCTTTCTCGACTACCTGAGCGGCTGCCTCAGTATCGCAGCATGAAGCACCGTCGACGATAACCTGCCCGTTTCTCTTGAGCTTGGAATGCGGTATATCGTACAGTCTGCGATCCTTGAATTCCTGCGTCTTTCCTGCGTTCCAGTTCTGGACAGGACGGTAATAACCGGTTATGCGGCTGTATACCTCGGTGACTTCTCCGCAGTGCGGGCAGCGGTACTGTTCTCCGGTAAGATATCCGTGCTTGCGGCAGATCGAATACGTGGGAGACATCGTGTAATAAGGCAGCTTGTAATTTTCCGCGATCTTTCTGACAAGGTTCGCCGCGGACTGCCAGCTCGGGAGCTTCTCGCCCAGGAACGCGTGGAATACGGTCCCGGACGTGTAGAGCGTCTGAAGCTCGTCCTGAATGTCGAGCGCGTCGAAAATATCGGACGTGTAGCTGACGGGGAGGTGAGAACTGTTGGTGTAGTAGGGAGTACCGCAATCTCCGCCCGCGGTGATGATATCGGGATAACGCGCGACGTCATGCTTCGCAAGCCTGTAGCTCGTGGACTCGGCGGGAGTAGCCTCCAGGTTGTACAGATCTCCATACTTCTCCTGATAGTCGGACAGCCTGTTTCTCATATGATTCAGAACGTCTTTTGTAAACTCCTGAGCCTCGGCGTGAGTAAGGTCTTTCTTGAGCCATTTCGCGTTCAGGCACGCTTCGTTCATACCGACCAGACCGATCGTGGAGAAGTGATTATCGAACGTGCCGAGATAGCGCTTCGTGTACGGATACAGGCCTTCGTTCAGAAGTTTGGTTATGACCGTGCGCTTTACTTTGAGCGAGCGGGCGGCAATGTCCATCATATGGTCGAGGCGTCTGTAGAACTCTTCGGGTGTGGCGGAGAGGTATGCGATACGAGGCATATTGATGGTGACAACGCCGATCGATCCGGTGCTTTCGCCGCTTCCGAAGAAGCCGCCGGACTTTTTGCGAAGCTCGCGAAGGTCAAGGCGAAGCCTGCAGCACATTGACCGCACGTCAGAGGGCTCCATATCGCTGTTGATGTAATTGGAGAAGTACGGCGTGCCGTATTTCGCGGTCATCTCGAACAGCAGGCGGTTGTTTTCCGTGTCGGACCAGTCGAAATCGCTCGTGATGGAGTAGGTCGGGATCGGGTACTGGAAGCCGCGGCCGTTGGCGTCGCCTTCGATCATGATCTCGATGAACGCCTTATTGACCATATCCATCTCAGCCTTGCAGTCCTTATATTTATAAGGCATCTCTTTTCCGCCTACGATGCAGTTCAGCTCTGCGAGGTCGTTCGGAACGGTCCAGTCGAGCGTGATGTTCGAGAACGGAGCCTGCGTGCCCCAGCGGCTGGGAGTGTTAACGCCGAAGATGAAGGACTCGATGCACTTTTTAACTTCTTTGTAAGAAAGGTTATCGGCTTTTACGAACGGAGCCAGATAAGTATCGAAAGAGGAGAACGCCTGCGCGCCTGCCCATTCATTCTGCATGATGCCGAGGAAGTTCACCATCTGGTTGCAGAGGGTGGCAAGGTGGCTCGCGGGAGAGGACGTGATCTTTCCGGGGATGCCTCCGAGGCCTTCCTGGATGAGCTGCTTGAGCGACCAGCCTGCGCAGTATCCGGTCAGCATAGCCAGGTCGTGCAGATGAAGATCGGCGTTCTTATGAGCGTTAGCGATCTCTTCGTCATAGATCTCGCTGAGCCAGTAGTTAGCGGTGATGGCGCCGGAGTTATGGAGGATCAGACCGCCGACAGAATACGTGACGGTAGAATTCTCTTTAACGCGCCAGTCGATGGACTGAACGTAGTTATCTACCAGTTCCTTATAGTCAAGAATGGTGGATTTTAAATTACGGAGTTTTTCGCGCTGTTTACGGTAAAGGATGTACGCTTTCGCGACGTCTGCGTATCCTGCCTGTACGAGCACGGCCTCGACACTGTCCTGAATGTCTTCGACGGCTATTAGACCGTCTTTGATCTTTGGTTCATACTCAGCTGTAACTTTCAATGCCAGCAGGTCGATTATGCTGGCGTTGTACTGTCTGTCAACGGCGTCGAACGCGCGAGTGATAGCGTTGCTGATCTTGCTTAAGTTGAATTCGGAAACTTTTCCGTCTCTCTTTAGTACCTGGTACATGATGTCCACTCCCTGAATCGTTTCTTTTATTTTATGCTGCTTTAGCGTTATGACTTTGCCGTGGCGTACGCGCAGATGCCCCCGGGCGTCAATCTCCGCTTTGCGTAACGCGTACGTGCTTTCAGCGTGCGGATCTGATGCTTATTCCGGTAGTTCTCCCGTCCGGAGCATGATAGACCGTCTCCGGCGGCGTACGAAAAGATTATACACGCAGGCTTTTTCGGTGTCAATAGCAAAATAACAAAATATTGTAATTTTTTTTAAGATGTGCCACTATATGTAGTGGTCAGGCGTTGCCGCAGATATAGTGGCAAGAAACGGGACCGGGAGGAGAGCATCGTGATACGGATGCCCGGCTCTTGAAAAAACAGAGCGTATGATATATATTTAGAACGTAATATAATAACAGGAGGACACCGATATGGAAATCAAGGCAGTCAGATTCAGAAAAGATGGTTTTTACACACAGCCGTTCGCTTTCGGAGGAGAAGAGGGACCGGACAAATTCGATAAAAATATCCGCTACAGGGGCAGCCTGCAGAATTACCTTATTGACACCGGCGCAGAAGTTATCCTTGTCGACACCGGTCTTCCTGCCGGGACGCCAGAGGAAGTGCCTGATGAAAACAGCCCGCTTTATACCGGTAAAGATATCTGTTCCTATATGGAAGCATTCGGATCACTCGGATACAGACCGGAGCAGGTGACGAAGATCCTCCTCACTCATAAGCATGCAGATCATTCGGGCGAACTTCGCTCGTTTCCGAACGCTGAAATATACGTGAATGCCGAGGAGACGGGGGCGGCAGAGCTCCGGGACCTTCCAAATATAGTACCGGTATCGTTCACAGACGGAGCGTATTATAACTTCCCGGAATCGCAGAAGATCGCCGAGGGCGTTTATTACATAAAAGCTAAAGGCCATACGAACGGAAACAGCATCGTTATCGTTGAAAACGACGGGCTGTTTTATATGCTGCACGGCGACATAACGTACGTTGACGAAGCACTGTACGAGAATAAACTCTCGGTCGTATATGAAGACCGTGCGGAAGCAAGAAAGACGCTTGACCTCGTGCGCGAATTCGTGAAAGACCGTCCGACCGTATATTGCGGGACACATACGCCGCAGGGATACGAAAATCTCGAAGCAAAACGCGTGATCGACCTTAACGCCCCCGTACCGACGACGCCTGCGGTGACCGATTTCTCCGCAAATACCGCAAGCGGTAAATACGTCTGCTCTGTCTGCGGATACGTTTACGATCCTGCGGAACATGAAGGCGTAGCGTTCGAAGACCTTCCTGACGACTGGAAATGCCCGAGATGCAAACAGCCTAAGGAGAAATTCAACAAAGCATAAAGGCGAGGAAATATATGGATCTGTCCGGTGAATTAAATGATCTGCTAAACGGGAAAGAATATGTTCGTGCATCGGCGCTTCTGTTAAAGACCGCGGAAACAGTGTATGCAGGGACGACCGGTCTTGACGGGCGCCCTCAGGTACGACCTGCTGCTTTTGCTTTTGAAGAGGAAGGAGCGTTTTATTTCCTTACGCTCAAAAGCAGACGCATATACGCGGAATTATCCAAAACCCCCTGCGTGCAGTTTTGCACGAATGACGAAGAACACGGGATCACTTTCAGACTGTCCGGAAAAGTCTGTTTTACAGAAGACAACGATCTAATCGTCCGTGCAGCAAAGGCATGCCCCGAGATGCTTAAAAGCGCCGGCGGAGATACGAAAATGCTCATAGCGTTTTTCCTCCTCGGGGCAGAGGCGCTGATCGGGACGGACGAATGCGAGCGAAAACTTCCTTTGCCCGATCCTGCCGGTGTGCTTACCGGTGTTACGATTAAAAAGAAACCTGAATTAAGAGACAGGATCGTGAAAATACTGGAACGCCGCGAAGCTGAACCGCCAAAGATCGGGACCGATGCTTTGAAATCATACGACGGTGCGCTGTTCGTTTTCGCTGATGCGGCAAAGGCGATCTGGCCGCGGATGGATATCAGGCCGATCGAACGCGCTGCCGTTTTTGAAACGTACGACGAACGCGAACGGTACGTTGACCGCGCCGCATTTATAATTGGCAACGCCGTAATAAACTACCCCGAGGATATTACTTTCTGGCTTGACCCCGCCCGCTGGACCGCTGAAAAATAATTGCTGAAAAATAAAATACTGCAGGAAGAGGAAAAAATGAAAATACATGGATTACAAAAATTGACGCTGCTCGATTTCCCCGGACAGATAGCGTGCACGGTGTTCACGGCCGGGTGCAATATGCGCTGCCCGTTCTGCCATAACGCTGCGCTCGTCACTCATATCGACGCCGATGCATATATGGACGAGGAGGAATTTTTCTCGTTCCTTAAAAAGCGTACCGGCGTGCTGGACGGGGTGGCAATAACCGGCGGAGAGCCTACGCTTGTCCCCGATCTTCCGGCGTTTATGGAGCGCGTGAGGTCAATGGGTTTTAAGGTAAAGCTCGACACCAACGGTTCGCGTCCTGAAGTATTGCGTGCGATCATTACTGCCGGCCTTGCCGATTACGTCGCCATGGACATTAAGAACTCGAAGGATAATTACGGAAAGACCGTGGGTATCGCAGACTTTTCGTTGGCTCCGGTCGAAGAGAGCGTTGACATCCTGATGGGTTCCGGCGTCCCGTTCGAGTTCCGTACGACCGTCGTGGATGCCCTCCATTCTCCTTCCGATTTTGAATCGATAGGCCGCTGGCTCGCCGGACCAGAACCGTATTTCCTGCAGAATTTTAAAGATTCCGGCGATCTGATCGTGCCTGGTATGACGGGTAAGACTCCCGAAGAGATGGAGGAGTGCCTGAGAGCAGTGAAACCTTTTATACCTAACGCCAGCCTCAGGGGGCTGTGATCGATCGGCGGTCTGCACCTTGCGCTCCGTTTTAAGGTGTAGTAAAATATTTACGGCGGAAGAGGCGAACGTCTGCATCCGCCTGCCTGCATCCCGCGGCGCCCTCGCGGGATAGATCAGGCGCACGCAAAGGTTAAGAAGCACGGAAGCACGGAAGCGAGGAAAAGGTATGAAAAAAAGCAGCTTTATTGACGTCGAAACCGCCGAAAGACTGGCGGCGAAATACCCGACACCTTTTTACGTTTATAATGAGCAGGGGATACGCGACGGGATACGCGCACTAAACAGAGCGTTCTCCTGGAACAAAGGATTCAAAGAATACTTCGCCGTAAAAGCTTGTCCCAACCCGTTCCTGATGAAGATCATCCACGAAGAAGGATGCGGGATGGACTGCTCGTCGTACTGTGAACTTATATTGTCCGACAGCATCGGACTCAGCGGCGACGACATCATGTTCTCATCAAACGTGACGCCCGCTGCTGATTTCGAATACGCAAGAAAGCTAAACGCCATCATCAACCTCGACGACGAAACACACGTCGACTTTCTCGCTAAACACGGAGGGATCCCGGAAGAAATTTGTCTGAGGTATAATCCCGGCGGAAATTTCTCGATAAGCGGCGCGATAATGGGTAACCCCCAGGACGCTAAATACGGTATGACGGAAGAACAGCTTATAAGGTCTGTAAAAAAACTTTCCGCGATGGGAGCGAAACGGTTCGGCATACACGCGTTTTTAGCTTCAAATATGATCGATCCCGACTATTATCCCACTCTCGCGGAGATACTGTTCAAGCTGGCTGTAAGGGTAAACGAAAAGACGGGCGCGAAATTCACGTTCGTGAACCTCTCCGGAGGCATCGGTATACCGTACAGGCCGGAGGACAAGGCTCCCGATCTGGGTTATATCGGTGCTAAGGTAAAAGAAGCGTACGACCGTGTCGTTGTCCCGTCGGCGCTTAAAAAGCTGTCGATCAAGGCGGAACTCGGGCGCTATATCACTGGTGCGCACGGCATGCTCGTGACGAGGGCAATACACGTAAAACACATCTACAAAGAATATATAGGCGTTGACGCCTGCGCCGCGAACCTGATGCGGCCGGCAATGTACGGTGCGTACCACCATATAACCGTGCTCGGAAAAGAAAACAGGCCTCTTGACCACGTTTACGACGTGACGGGAGGCCTGTGCGAAAACAACGATAAATTCGCTATCGACCGAAAGCTTCCGGAGATCGTGCCCGGAGATTTGCTGGCGATCCACGACGCAGGCGGCCACGGCTACGCGATGGGGTATAATTACAACGGAAAGCTCCGCTCGGCCGAGATACTTCTGAAGCAGGACGGAACGGACGAACTCATACGAAGAGCCGAGACACCTGCCGATTATCTGGCGACGTTTGATTTCTGTGATATAATAAAAAAAGAACTGCTGTGAACCGGGGCCAGGCGGAAAACGCTGAGCAGGTACGGCAAAAAGGGAGGAACGAGATGAATACGCATTCTGAAACTCGTACGGAAGACGCGGGAGCGGTAAACAAGGATATTGCCGCCAGGATCCGCGAATTAAGGGAAGTATGCGATATGGAGCGGTCGGAATTGGCGAAGGCGCTGGGGCTGAGCGTAGAAGAATATTCGAAATATGAAGACGGAGAGAAAGACTTTCCGGTAAGCTTCCTGTACGAACTTGCGGCAATGTTCAAAGTCGATCTCACCGAACTTCTGACCGGTACCGCTCCGAGGCTGGCCAACTGCTCGATCGTAAGAAAGGGAGAGGGAATTGCCGTTGACCGCTACGAGGGGTACGATTTTGAGAGCATCGCGTACAAATTTATCGGACGCCGCGTGGAACCGATGATCGTAACTGTCGGTCCGGAGACGGAATTCGCGCCTCCCGAGCTTGTGTCGCACTCCGGTCAGGAATTCAATTTCGTGCTTGAAGGGCAGATCACGGTGCTGTTCGGCGAACGTAGTTTTCTGCTGAACGAAGGCGACTGCTTCTATTTCGATCCGACCGTGCCTCACGCGCAGTGTGCTCACGGAGGAAAGAGCGCCAGATTCTTGACTGTAATAATGCCATAAGAGGGAACCATGAAAGATGCACTTCTTAAACGATTCGCGCCGCGGCTCGAATTTGACTCATACGAGGATTTTAAACAGAATTTTACAATAAACGTACCTGACGACTTCAACTTCGGATATGACGTTGTCGACGCCTGGACCGAGCTTGAGCCCGGAAAGCGCGCTTTGGTGTGGTGCAACGACGCCGGAGAGGAACGCGTGTTTACTTTTGACGACGTGAAAGCGTATTCGAACAGGATATGCAACTATCTCGTCTCGCTCGGGATACGCAAGGGCGACCGCATCATGCTTATAATGAAGCGCCGCTGGGAGTACTGGATGACTGCCACGGCTCTGCATAAGCTGGGAGCGGTGATGATCCCCGCTTCTTTCCAGCTCACCGAAAAAGATCTGATCTACCGTATAAATGCCGCAAACGTGCGCATGATCGTCATCGCCGAAGACGAAAATATAATCGGCCACGTGGAAAATTCCGTTGACCGCTGCCCGACGCTGGAATACCGCGCTCTCGTTACGGCCCGTGACGGACAATGCCGTGACGGCTGGCTCGACTACCGCGCCGGATTTATGGCGATGCCGGATAAATTTGCGCGTCCGGAGGGTGAAGCGGCCGTCAAGGCGAACGACCCCATGATCATCTATTTCACGTCAGGTACGACGGGAATGCCCAAGATGGTGCTGCATCTGCAGAAATACCCGCTCGGACATATATTGACCTCGCGCTTCTGGCAGCAGGTAGAGGATAACGGCCTTCATCTCACCGTTTCTGACTCAGGCTGGGCAAAGTTTTCGTGGGGGAAGATATACGGAGGCTGGCTGTCCGGTACGGCTCAGCTCGGCTACGATATGGATAAATTCGTCCCCGAAAAACTTCTGCGTGTTATCGAAAAGTACCGCATAACCACTTTCTGCGCACCGGCAACGATGTACAGGTTTATGATAAAAGAAGACCTTTCGCGCTTTGATCTCTCCTCGATCCACCACTGCTGCATGGCAGGCGAGCCTCTTAACCCCGCGGTATTTGATCAGTGGGAGCAGTTAACAGGCCATAAACTTTACGAAGGCTTCGGCCAGACCGAGACGCCCGTGCTGATGGCGAATTTTAAATGGATCACGCCTAAACCCGGTTCTACCGGAAAACCGTCCGCGATATACAACATCGCGCTCGTAAACGAAGACGGTAAAGAATGCGAGATAGGTGAGGAAGGCGAGATCGTTATTCGGGGAGCAAGAGATAATCCCCCGGTAGGCCTGACCGCCGGATACCTTGGAGATGACGAGGCCAATGAAAAACTGTGGCGCGGCGGTGATTTTCACACCGGCGACAATGCCTGGATGGATGAGGACGGATATATCTGGTTTATCGGGCGTGTCGATGACGTCATCAAATGTTCCGGGTACCGTATCGGTCCGTTCGAGGTCGAATCCGCGCTTATGACTCACCCTGCGGTGCTTGAGTGTGCAATAACCGCTGCTCCGGACCCGGTGCGCGGCCAGGTCGTGAAGGCGACGGTCGTGCTCGTTAAAAACCGCGGATATGAGCCTACAGACGAACTCAGAAAAGAACTTCAGAATCACGTGAAGAAAGTTACTGCGCCTTATAAATACCCGCGCATACTTGAATTCGTAGACGAACTGCCTAAAACCGTAAGCGGTAAGATCCGGCGCGCCGCGATCCGTCACAAAGATTCAGAAGGCTGATGACCGCCGTATTTTTGAATAGTTTACTGAAAATAAAACCCCGGCGGATCATTCGGTTCGCCGGGGTTTTATTAGCACGATTTTTTAACGCGTTTTTTAACGCGATTTCTTTTTGGACATTACGAACAGCATCACGGCGAGCAGTGCGACCGCCAGCACGAGTGCGGCGATGATCCAGCCGATGCTTTTATCTCCGCCTGACCTGACTTCTGAATTACCGGAAGGAGCGGTCACGGCAGGTGATGCGAAAGGAGTGGCATCGTTCTCCCCGGCGGTAGCGGGCTGAGCGGTATGATCGGCCGGAAGATCGCTTCCGGGAGCGTCCGTGGGGGCGGCGTTTGTTTCCACTGCCGGTATTTCGGTAGGCTCAGGTGTAGGCACCTCTGTCGGTTCGGGCGTCGGCTCAGGCGTCGGTGTCGGATCGGGTTCAAAAACGATATGCTCAAGCAGATCGTTTTTATTGACGTCCTCACCCACGGTGCTCCTGTAAAGGCCGAACTGGCGGCAATCTCCGTACCCGTCCGTCATCACTCTGAACCTGGTATACTGCTGCGATTCGTGGCATTTGTAGCCTTCCGCCGCCATTTCCAGCGCGGTCTTTCCGCCGAACGCTTTCAGAGGCATATCGCCCCATTCGATTATAACGCCATTGTCCCTGTTATAAAGATGACTGTAGAATTTCGGCGTGTCCCAGGTGCCGTATCTATCGTACGAATCTGTAAATTTAGACGGATCCGCCGCATCCGGGACGCTTATCTGAAGAGTCGTGCCGTTGATCCTGTGCGCACCGTGGCCGTATTCACCTTCAAAATCGTGTCCGACAACAACGTACGGCTTGAACCGGCGTATCATTTCTACCTGCCATCTTTCCACGTTTTCGGTGCCGTACATATCCTGCGCTTCTCTCAGCGTTTTTGAATACTCGTCAACAAAATCTCCGTATACGGGATATGCCTTTATACCCACCTTCCACAGGCCGTCGAGCTGTTCGTGGCAGCGGTATTTTTCTGTAAAAACGTGGTTGGTCATATAGGCTACCTGGACTTTATAACCCATTTCACCGCCGTAGTAGGGCATAATTCCGCCGAAAAACAGATGCTCGTCATCGCCGTGTGTAGGAAACAGCAGAAGATCCGCTTTCTCATAAGGAGGCTCCCAGCGCTGAACCGACGAGGGTAATTCTCCTTCTGTGTAGAATATCAGGTCGCACAATACCGCGTTTGCAGGCACGTTTATGATCAGTTCGTTCGCAGGAGAAGACAGGGGAACGTATTCGTGAATAAAACCGTATTGACCCAGGCTGACCGTCTCACCGCCCGATTCCAGCGACCATTCGCCGGGAGCAGTATCCCATATCGCGTAGACACCGTTCAATTTAAGCTCTGTGCCCGTGAGGGTCGCGGTCAATCTGTCTGACTTTTTCCCGAACGATACTTTGCTGTAAATATCAGTATCGAGCGCGTCCGACATATTGTGCCCTGCTTCGGAGGTCAATTTAACTTTCCAGCTTATGTTCTGCGCTTTCTGTGTTTCAGCCGAAGTTTTCGCGGCTTTTCCGGAAAAGAACGCGGTCAATGCCATCAGCGCAATGACGGCGGCAGCTGCTGCCGTACAAATGATCCTGTGATCCTTTATTATACTTCCTATACGTTTCATTTCGTACTATACCTGCTTAAAAATGATCTGCCAGGCACGCTCTGTGCCTTCGCCGGTGGTATTTTACAATATATATGGCTAAAATTCAATCGCGGGATAAGATTGACATGTACCTGCAACTATTATAAAATACCACCGTATTCCGCCTTTAAACGGCGGCCTTGCATGGAAGCCTTGCATAAAATAATATGGAGGATCTATTGATGAAGCACAGAAGAAACGCAGTTGTTCGGATACTGGCATACCTGACGGCATGCATCTGCCTTGCCGCGGCATTATGCGCCTGCGGAAAAACGGGAGACGATAATATTACGCCAGGCGGCAACGGAAAGAAGGAGGACGCAGAAGTGAAGATCATTGAAAATATCACTGCGGCTGATTATTACAAAAACGGATACACCGCTAATTACATAACCGGGATCGACCAGTTCGAACGCACGTTTGACGGCGTTGCCGGCGCGAAGAACGATAAACAGCGCGATGTCGGGATATTCTATTTCTGCACTCTCGGACAGCACGGAGGAGAAAAGATCGTTGACGTCACCAAACTGATCGCCCAGGAGAACGGAATACAGGATATGTTCTTCGAGGACAACGACGTTGCCCCGTCTGATAAAGGCGTGTTTTTCTGGGGCGAGCCGCTCTGGGGATACTATAATTCCACAGACAGCTGGGTCATCCGGCGCCACCTCGCTCTGCTGACGATGGCCGGAGTCGATTTCATGGTATTCGATACCACTAACGCCGTAACGTATGACAGCGTCGTGGCCAAGATCATCAAAGAATGCCGCAATATGCGCGATGAGGGCTGGAATCCGCCCGGACTCGTATTTTACACCAACGCGTATTCGCACCGCGTTATCACAAACCTTTACAATTCTTATTACAAAAAAGACAGTTATAAAGACATATGGTATTATCTGGACGGAAAGCCGCTGATCATAGGCAATATCAGCGCATCGGCCGACAGGGCTGAAGCTTCCGGGAGAGGCGATAAGTCGTATAAACCGACGGAATTTCCGGATGAAATAAAAGAGTTCTTCACGTTCAGGGATTCGCAGTGGCCTAGCGTGCCGTATATCGAAAACGGTTTTCCGTGGATCGAATGGCAGTATCCGGCACCGGTCCACAACGGCGTGATAAACGTCGCTGTTGCCAGCCACCCCGCGCTTCCGATGTCGTTCTCCGTCACACGTGGCGCTAAAAACTGGGGACGCGGCTGGAACGTCGAAACGAAACAGAACGAGCCCGATAAGGCGTACGAAGGTCAGTTCTTCCAGTCTACCTGGGACGTTGCTCTGAAAGAAGACCCGCGCATCGTTTTCGTCACCGGCTGGAACGAATGGACGGCAGGTAAAATGGTGTATGACGGCGAGTACGCCATGGTCGACCTGTGCAATATGGAATTTTCGCGCGACGCGGAGATGATGAAGGGCGGGTATAACGACGCGTTCTATATCCAGCTTGCGATGAACATCCGCAAATATAAAGACGTCGAGATCCCTGCGGGCGGCCAATTAAAGTCCGAAGCGGTAAGCATCCCCATGACGTCAGATCTTTCAGCGTGGGATCAGGTAAAAGCCGTGTTCCGCGACACGATCGTTGTAAATAAAGAGCGCAAGAGCAAGGGCGCCGTATCTTCGCTGGATTACAGACAGGCGGCCGCGCGCAACAACGTGACCGAAATACGCGTCGCTCAGGATGCGGACAATATCTATTTTATGCTTAAGGCAACGGAAAATATCGTTCTGCGCGAAGCGGGCGACGAAGGCTGGATGAATCTGCTGATCGGTACAGGCGAAGTGGAAAAGAAGGGCTGGGAAGGTTACGAATTTGTTGTCGGCCGCGCAGAAGCCGGAGACGGAAAATTGACCGTAGAGAAACTCAGATCAGACTTTTCTTCCGAAAAAGCGGGAGAAGCAGAATACCGTGTTGACGGCAGCGTCATGCAGGTACGCGTTCCGCGCTCCGCTCTCGGGCTTAGCTCAGATATGAACCGGATCTATTTCAAACTCGCAGACGGTATCGATGAACCGTCGGATATTATGGACTATTATATTTCGGGCAAATCGCTGCCTCTGGGCAGGCTGAGCTTCAGGTACATCGGGTAAGCTGCGGTCCGATTAATTGGTGGAATAAGATGACGGATCATGCCAGGCTTGCTGAGGAACTGTTTTATAAAGGGTATAACTGCGCACAAGCTGTTTTTTGCGCTTTTTGCGACGTGACGGGGCTTGATACTGACACCGCCGCGAGATTATCCTCGTCGTTTGGCGGGGGACTCGGACGGCTTCGCGAAGTGTGCGGAACGGTCAGTGCGGCGTCGATGGTTCTGGGGATCGTCTGCGGTTATTCCGTTCCGGGTGATATGGATGCTAAAAACGCACATTACAGACTGGTACGTGAATTTGCGTCAACTTTTCGCGAAAGGCACGGTTCGATCGTTTGTGCACAGATCTTATCCGGAGCAGGGATAGATGCGGGTGCGGGCGGTGATTCTTCCGAGAGGACTGCGGAATTTTACAAAAAAAGGCCCTGTGCAAAGCTGGTGCGCGATGCGGCGGAGATAGTTGAGACTATGATACTGGAGAAAAAGGAAAGATGAACGGCTTTACGATCACCGGACAGATAATGGGGTTCGTGGCGATGGCGCTGATCATCGTGTCGTTCCAGTTTAAGGACAATAAAAAGCTTTTTGCTTTTCAGATCGCTTCGTGCACGTTTTTCGTACTGCATTACCTGTTTCTCGGCCTTGGCGGCGACAATACCGCTTTTTCCGGTATGGCGCAGAACGGCATCGGGCTCGTTTTCCGCGTCGTCATCATGCTCGGATACAGATACGATAAGCTGCGCAGCACCGTCGTGATGGCTGTCATCAGCGCTGCGATGGCGATCCTGGCTGTTTATACGGCTTCGTCCGGGCCGGTCGCTCTTCTGCCGGTCGTGGGCAATTTCGTCTGCCTCGGTGCTATGTGGTCACGCGACGAGAACGTCATCCGGATCTCGCAGCTTGTCTGCGTTTCGCCCTGCTGGCTTATATACAACGTTTTTATGCTGTCAATAGCCGGTATACTTATGGAGTCCTTCAACATCGTCTCCATCGCAGTCTACTACGTCCGTCTGTTCATTGAAAAGCGACGCGAAAGGCGGACGGAATAGGCCGAGGGCGGAATGAAATTCACACGTTCGATCATATCGGGTAAAAAAGTAAACGCCGACGGATGATTCCATCGGCGTTTTACGCGATCGGAGTGACCTGACTTGAACAGGCGACCTCTTGCACCCCAAGCAAGCACTCTAAGCCAAACTGAGCTACACCCCGGAAGCGCAATGCGTATTCTACACTTAAAAAACAGGTTTGTAAAGGACTTTTTTAAGCCCGGATTGACAACGCGCACTTTAACGGCTATAATCCCGTACGATAAAAGTATCTGAACGTTGACCGGAAAAAAGATCGGAGTGAGATCCAGCGGCGGGCAGCCTGTCTGCCGCATCAGAACAGAAAAGGAAAAATGGTGGAGATATGAGAGAATTTTTCGGAATAGGCGGATATGAAAGAGCGGCAGAAGGATATATGTCCTGGCAGCACCTCGTATTCGTGACGTCTTTTATGATCGTAATGATCGCGCTCGCGGTAATACTCGGGCGCAGAAACAGGCATAAAGACGAAAAGACCAAAAACAAAGTAATACTCGCGACAGCGATAATAATTGACTCGATCGAGCTTTTTAAGATCGTTTTCCTGTGTTTCAGAGAACACAATCCGATGCACTGGCTGATAACGCTCCCGCTGTTCCTGTGCAGCATACCGATGCTCCTGCTGCCGATAGCGGCGTTTTCAAAAGGAAGGCTAAGAGAAGCCGCGCTTGACTTTGTTTTTATTTTCGGACTGCTGATCGCATTTATGGGTACGTACGCTGACGCGATGGACTTCGGATCATACCCCGTGCTGGGGATCGATAACGTGATCTCATGCACCACACACTCTATATCGGGATTCGCCGCGCTGTACATCGTTATCGCCGGGATGGCAACGATGAAAAAGAAAAATATAGGGATATCGTTCGGGATATTGACCGCGTACTGCGCGATGGCATACGTGGCGGATATCCTGATACCGTACAACTATATGTTCCTCATGAGAGGCGACGGCACTCCGTATGATATCTTTTACAATCTTGTCAACGGGAACAGAGTGCTTTATCCGCTTATCGTCGTAGTGCTCTTCCTCCTTTATATTGCGGCTTTCTATTTTGTGTATTACCTGATCACCAAAGCGATCGCGAAGAAGAAGATAAATAAAAACGGCGCAGGCCGGGACGGAGGGACCGCTGCGCGGACGATAGCCCTCATGCTGGTTTTTTCATCTGTATTGATGACCGTGCTTACTACGTCAGCCGGAGCAGAAACTGTTTCACCTAAATTGACCGGCAGCGTGCCTGATTGGGCGGTGCGTTCATCCAACCGGTACACGTTTGACTTCTCCGAAGAAGATCCGACGTTTTATTCTCAGCACGAAGCGCTTCAGATAACGTTGAGAAACGGTATGCAGATATCAGGCGGCAGGCTCATATGTGCCGAAAGAAAGAATCTTAGCTTCGCTACCAGAGGCTCGCTCGGCGATGATTTCGGTATCGCGGGCGGTTCGATGGGATTTAAGATGAGCATCCTGGGCGGAGAGGTGACCACTTTGCTTCGTGACCAGGACAATGAACTTAAAAAGAGCGATCACGGTCTGAGGATCAGTTTTAAACCAGATAAACTTACCGTTCAGGATGATTTTAAAAACAAAAAAGCGACCGTGGATATCTCTCGTTTCACTGCAGGCGGCAACGAATGCAGCGTCGAGATCACCGATAAGCCTACGTATTTCACCGTGTCAATAAACGGCGAGACGTTGATGAAGATCACTTATACCGAGCAGGCTGCCGCGCAGAACGGATACAGCGTGAGCAACTACGCAGCGGATCTGGTGTTCTATGACGGCGCCGGAAACGAACTTGCCCGCTCCGAAGGCAGCTCGATGCAGCGTGCCGGACACATGGTATTCGCTCTTGAGAAACTGGATGGTTATATCGACGACTTCTGGTTCGACCGCACCGAGATCGATCAGAGCCTGCCTGAAACGGGCGGACAGAGAGTGATCAATTACGGCAACTGGGTCGCGACAGACGATCTTTCACGCGTTACGGTACTTGAAAACGATGCCGGATCGCCCAGAAACAACAGGACGGTAGGCGTGTTCTACTTCCTTTGCTGGGTCGGGGCCGGGATCCACGTACAGGACAATACCAAGATATATCTCGAAAAAGGCGTTGACGGTCTGAGAAAATATCTCGAGAAATCCGGAGGTGAGGCGTACTGGGCGGAGCCGTATTTCGGATATTACAAGAACGACGACGCATGGATATACCGCAAACACGCTTACATGCTCGAAGCCGCCGGAGTCGATTTCATATTCCTTGACGTCTCCAACGCCGAAGTGTTCACGCCCGGACATACGCTGCTGTTCGATACGTGGCTTCAGATCAGGAAAGAAGGAGGCCACACTCCGCAGATATGCTTCCTCACGGGAGACACGCCTTCGACGCTTGAAAAAGACGTGAAAAATCTGCGCAAATCGGTATATTCCGAGAAAAACTGGGATAAATATAAGGAACTTTTCTACGAATGGAACGGAAAACCGCTTATTCTGGGCAATACGAAAGGCATTAATGCAGAGACGAAGGAGTATCTGGACGAGAAGTTCACCGTGCGCGGCTGCTGGGCATGGTGCGATCAGGACGGATACTGGACGTGGATGGACGAGACGTGGAACGACGGAAAGGGCAATTACGTCCAGCATAAAGGCCGCGATAAAAACGGCGTGTTCGAGCAGATGTCCGTTACCGCCGGTCATCACGCGTCTTCAAGCAAAGGCCGCAGCTACGTGAACGGCGTACAGCCGAACAATAACAAGCAGGACTTCATGTTTTCGTTCGACGAGAGCCGCAAGGGCCTCGGCTTCGCTTCGCAGTTCGAGGCGGCGATAAAGGCTGATCCGCAGGTGCTGATGATCACCGGCTGGAACGAGTGGATCGCGGGCAACGGCAGGGGTTCCAACTTCATGGCACTTACGAACATATACAACGTATGCTACGTTGACGAGTTCAACCCCGAGTTTTCACGCGACATTGAGCCGATGAAGCTCCGCGACGGCGTCGGTTTCGGCGACAATTTCTACTACCAGATGGTAGATTATATCCGCAAATATAAAGGCCTGGATAAACTTTCCTACACGACCGGACAGGCGACGATCGAAAACGGTGATATTTCAGCGTGGGCAGGCGTCGGACCCGAGTTCCGCGACACGATAGGCGACGTCGAGTTCAGAAATACGTACTCCTACGACCGCGCATTCAAGTATATAAACGGCACCGGGCGCAACGACTTTGACGAAGCGAAAGTGTCGCAGGACGCCGATCACGTGTACTTCATGGTAAAAACCGTGAACGATATTGTCCGCGGCGACGACAGCACCTGGATGAACCTGCTCATCGATAAAGATATGAACCATGCGACAGGCTGGGAAGGCTACGACCTGATCGTCAACCGCGGAAGAACGACGGACAAGCTCAGCGTCGAACAGTTTGACGGAAATACCTGGACTTCTTCGAAGATAGGCGAGGCGGAGTATACCGTGAGCGGTCAATACCTGACTCTTAAGCTCGATAAATCTCTTCTCGGGCTAAACTCCGAAGAAGCGGCAAATTTCGATTTCAAGTGGACGGACAATTCTACCGAGACAGGCAATATCCTCGAGTTTATGGATCTGGGCGATACCGCGCCGAATGACCGCTTCAATTTCAGGTACGTTTCCGACGTTTCGAAGTACAATAAAGTGATCGAAGAGCAGGGCGGAAAGCCGATCGGAGATAACGGCAGTTCCTTCAACCCGCTGCCGATCGTGATTGCAGGGACAACGCTCCTGGTAGTTGCCGCAGCGGTCATGGTAGTTCTCAAGAACAGGAAAGCGAAGAATGCCTGACTTCCGGCCTGCGACGCAGCAGAAACGGAAACGGGCAGTATAAGAGGAACAGGCAGTAAAAACAACTTGACCGGAGGGCAATAATTGTGTAAAATACCCTCCGTTGTCCCAGTACCTCAGGGGATAGAGGGTCCGCCTCCTAAGCGGAACGCCGTAGGTTCGATTCCTATCTGGGACGTACTGATGAGGGCATAAAGATGCCTTAAAGAAAAGCCGGCAGGCGATCGCGAGAAAGCGAAAGCCCCCGGCTTTTTCGGCTCTTTTCCATGCTGTTGACATAAAGATCACATTCACGTATAATATTAACACTGTAGCATATTTTCGGGGAGGTTTCCGGCATGAAACGCGTAATTATTTTAATATTATGTTTTTGTCTTGCAGCGTCATTGCTGTTTTCAGGCTGTGCACTAAAAAACGATACCGCGAAGCCTGCATCCAAGCCGGGCAGTATATTCGATCAGCACGATCCTGACGGCACAACGGAGACCGATTCCGGCGAATTTGACGCCGGCATGATGAAGTATATAGAAAAGAGCGAGAAAGGAAATTACGTAATATCGCCCGTTTCACTGAAACTTGTCCTCGGCATGCTCGAAGCCGGAGCGAACGGGGAGACCC